>OIXV01000422.1_pt1 | contig 41320 bp, 38 predicted proteins | sample 1587771 | NCBI WGS metagenome assembly OIXV01 (sample SAMEA3888893, study PRJEB22519) | human gut metagenome | biome: human gut; feature: human-associated habitat; material: faeces | place: Denmark | collected 2010
CCGATGTGAATGAGGAAGCTTACTACTACAGGGCGCTGCTGTGGGCCTCTCAGAATGAGATTGCCAAGGGCATCACCGAGACGAAGTTTGCTCCCAACGGATCTGTAACCCGGGAGCAGGCTGTGACCTTCCTGTACCGGTATGTAGTGAACTACCTGAGCCAGGAGCCCGCAAGCGGCAGCGACCTGTCCGTTTTCCGGGATGCGGACGAAATCTCCACCTATGCCAAAGAAGCCATGGCCTGGGCCGCAGCTGAGGGCCTTCTGGAGGGCTACGGCGATGGCACAGTCGGTCCCATGAACCCTGTGACTCGTGCTCAGATGGCTAAGTTCCTGACCGTGCTTTCCCAAGCTTTCTAAGAGCGTTTTCATCATACTCCTTTCCTAAGAAATCCCCCCATGGGCAAGCTCATGGGGGGATTTCGCACCGGTTAGGAAAAAAGCAACATGGACGGAAGAAAAGGGCCGCCCCAAAACAAGGTTTGAGGCGACCCTCTTCATGAAGCCATGGGCAGCAGTTACCGATTACAGGTCATAGTACATGGCATACTCCATAGGGTGGGGGACACGGTTCATTTTGCTGATTTCCTTCCGCTTTTTTTCCACCCAAATGTCAAGCAGCCGCTGGGGGAAGACACCGCCCCGGGTCAGATACTCGTGGTCCTGCTCCAGCGCGTCCAGGGCCTCCTCCAGGGACTTGGGCAGACCGCCGATTTTGGCCTTTTCTTCCTCAGGCAGGTCAAACAGGTTGAAGTCGTAGGGACCCCAGCCGTTGGCTTTGGGATCGATTTTGTTTTGGATTCCATCCAGACCGGCCATCAAAATGGCGGCGAAGGCATAGTAGGGATTGCAGGTGGCGTCGGGGTTCCGCAGCTCAAAGCGCTTATTTTTGGGGGCCTTTGCGTAGGCGGGAATCCGCACCACAGCGCTCCGGTTGGCCATGGCGTAGCCTACGGTGACTGGGGCCTCAAAGCCGGGGACCAGACGCTTGTAGGAGTTGGTGGAGGGATTGGTGATGGCGCAGAGAGAGGCCGCATGCTTCAGCAAGCCGCCGATGAACCACAGAGCCGTGTCGCTCAGCTGGCCATAGCCGTTTTCGTCGTAGAAAATGGGCTGACCGTCCCGGAACAGCTGCATGTGTACATGCATGCCACTGCCGGCCTCGTCAGCAATGGGCTTGGGCAGGAAGGTAGCGGTACGGCCGGCCTCCATGGCGGAGTTTTTGATGATGTACTTGGCAACCATGGTGTTGTCCGCCATTTGGGTCATTTCCCCCAGCTCCACTTCCACCTCTAGCTGGCCGCAGCCGCCGACTTCGTGGTGGTGATACTTGACCTTAACGCCCCAGTCTTCCATCCGCAGGCAAATTCTGCTACGCAAATCGTTGGTAATGTCCATGGGCAGACTGGTGTGATAGCCCGCCTTGTGGGCAACCTGATAGCCGTTGTTGCCCTCTTCGCCGGAGGCCCACTCTGCCTGGTGGGTGTCCACGGCAAAGCCCATCTCCTGGGGCTTGGTCACGTAGCTTGCACGGTCAAAGACATAGAACTCATACTCAGGGCCCACGATCATCTGGTCCGCAATGCCCAGCTGGCGCATATACTCCGTAGCCCGCTTGGCCACGTTCCGGGGATATTGGTCAAAAGGCCGGTTATTGGGCCGGTCAATGACCATAACGTCACCGATCATGGTGAGGGTGGGGATTTCCGTAAAAGGGTCCATGGTTGCAGAGTCCAGATCGGGAACAAAGACCATGTCGCTGTTCTCCACCGGCGCGTAGCCGTAGTTGGAGCCGTCAAAACCGATGCCATAGACAATGGTGTCCTCATTGAGGCGGTCAACGGGGATGCTCAAATGACGCCACCGCCCGTCGATGTCGGTCATTTTGAAATCCACAATCTTGACGTCCTTCTCCCGGCACAGAGCGAGGACGTCCTGCAGAGTTCTTGCCATAGTGAAAATCCTCCTAAAAGTAGTGGTAAGGGAATCTTTGGTGCACATTGCCATTATATCACACTTGTCAATAGCTTGGATTGTGAGATTTGCTGAAAAACGGCAGGAGATAGGCAGCCAGGCTTTGCGAAGCTTTGTTTTTTCGCATTTTTTTTGCGGACCCGTGACAGAAGAGGTCAGATGTGGTAAAATACCCAGGAGAATGGCCCTGCTCTGTCGTCCAGTAGACCCAGGGCAGGGAACCCATGGAAGTTCATCTTTGAGATAGGAGAGTCATATGCTTATGAAACGATTGGCTTGCTTATTACTTGTCCTGGCGATGACCTGTCTGGCGGCTGGTTGCCGCTGGCAAAAGCAGGCAGAGCGGCAGGATTGGAAAGAGATTGAAGAGAAGGGCGTTCTGAGAATCGGCGTAACGGAATGCGCACCATTCAGCCAGAAGGGGGCAGACGGCAGCTGGTCCGGCTTTGACATGGATCTGGCCCGCAGTGTGTGCCGGCAGCTGGGGCTGGAGCCGGAATTTGTGGAGCTGGATTGGTCCGGCAGGGTGGAGGCCCTGAATCAGGGCGAAGTGGACTGCCTCTGGAGCGGCATCACAGCCCGTTCGGATCTTTTAGAGACCCTGGATTTTACCCAGACTTATTTGGCCAGCCGCCCGGCATTGGTGATCCGGTGGGATGAAGTGGAGCAGTATCAAACTGCTGAGCAGCTGAAAGGAAAGACCGTGGCGGTGGAGGCCGGCTCTGCCGGCCAGAGCGCTGCGCTGGCATGCCTGCCGGACGTGTCAGTGGCTTCTGTGGGCAGCCAGAAGGCAGCTCTGGAGGAAGTCCAAAAGGGGCTTGCCCAGGGCGCTGTGGTGGATCATCTGGTGGCACAGGCCGCCGTAGAGGCCCATCGGGAGCTGACGGTGCAGACGCGGGTAGAACTGGGGACGGAGGAGCTGGCTGTGGCGTTGCCCCACGACAGCGACCTGACCGGCCGGCTGAACCGGGCCCTTTCGGCGCTGCAGGAGGACGGTACCTTGGATACACTGGCGGAGCAGTACGGGCTCACCGGTGGATTGATTTCCGGCTGAGCCGGGGTTTTCCGTGGCACTCAAACATATACTTGTAAACTGAGCTGGCGTGAGGGGGATGCTTATGAGAAGAACAGGAAAGTTTGCCGAGGCGAGAAAATCAAGCCGGGGTTCTGAGAAGTTCCAGGGCCGCCCCTGGGGATTGCTTCTGTTTCTTTGGCTGACGTTGGTCTATTCGGAATGGCTGGTGCGGGCTGTCACCATTTCCGCTGCTTTTTGGCGGAGTGGGCTGGTGCTCAGTGTGCTGTTTGCCATTCCGCTGGCGCTGACGGTTTTTTTACTGGCGGTGCAGCTCCGGGCCAGGTGGAGTCGGCTCTTGGTTTTGATGTTTCTAATTATCACCTATTTGCTGTACGCTTCACAGCTGGTTTATTACAAAATTTTCTTCCAATTCTATTCTGCGACTTCTATGGGAAACGCGGGCCAGGTGGTTCAGTTTTGGAAGGTTGCCCTGTCTGCCATTGGGAAAAACCTGTTTCTCCTTCTGCTCCTGGCAGTGCCGCTGGTGCTTGCGGCAGTGTATGGCAGGCGCATTTGGAGCTTCCCAGGCAAGGTCAGCTGGAAGGTCTCTGTCTTCCTGGGGGGACTGGCAGTGCTGTTTTATTTCGCTGTGACCTGGCTGCTTCCCCTTTGGGGCACCGACGGGGAGTCTCCCTACGGGATGTTTCACAATGTGAACGGAGTCAAAGAATCTGCGGCCCAGCTGGGGCTTGGGACGGCGTTCGCCCGGGATGTGAAATGGACGGTGACAGGAGGGGGAGGCTCCGGCTCTCTGGTTTTGCCGGAGTCTACAGAGCCTGCCCCCACAGAGGAGAAACCAGACCCAACGACGGACCAGGAATCTCAGGAGACGGAGGAACCGCCTCTGGACACCAGTCCCAATGTGCTGGAAATCGACTTTGACCGGTTGCTGGCAGAAGAGGAGGACGAGGAGCTCCGGCAGATGCACACCTATTTTAAAAACCTCCAGCCCACGAGGAAAAACGAAAAGACTGGCATGTTTGCAGGCTGCAATCTGATCCTCATTACGGCAGAGGGCTTTTCTCACCTGGCCATTGACCCGGCGCGGACGCCGACTCTATACAAGCTCCAGACTGAGGGCTTCTATTTTACCAATTTCTATACGCCCATCTGGAGCGTCTCCACCTCCGATGGCGAGTACGTGGCGGTGACTGGTACCATTCCCAAATCCGGAGTCTGGAGCTTTTACCGCTCCTCAGAGAACGATATGCCCCTCACCATGTGCGCCCAGCTGAAGGCTTTGGGCTACAGCGCCTACGCCTATCACAACCATGACTATGGCTATTACGACCGGGACCTCTCTCATCCCAATTTGGGGTATGTGTACAAGGCGGTGGGAAACGGCCTGGAGATTACAGAGTCCTGGCCGGAATCGGATTTGGAAATGATAGATGTGACCACAGGGGAGTATATGAATGAGGAGCCCTTCCACGCCTACTATATGACGGTTTCCGGCCATCTGGAATACAACTTCCAGGGCAATGCCATGGCTGCCAAGAACCAGGCTTTGGTGGAGGACGCCCCATACAGTGAGCATGTCCGCGCTTATTTGGCATGCCAGATTGAGCTGGACCGGGCGCTGGAGCTTTTGCTGGAGCGGCTGGAGGAGGCCGGTGTGGCGGACAACACCGTCATTGCCCTCACGGCGGACCACTACCCCTATGGCCTCACGCCGGAGGAGCAAAGCGAGCTGGCCGGACACACGCTGGAGGAAAACTTTGAGCTGTACCGCAACGCCTGCATTCTATATAAAAAAGGCATGACGCCGGAGCGGGTGGAGCGTCCCTGCTCTTCCCTGGATCTCCTGCCCACCCTGTGTAATCTCTTCGGGCTGGACTTTGACTCCCGGCTATACATGGGGCAGGATGTGTTTTCCCAGGCGGAGCCCCTGGTGATCTTCTCCAACCGCAGCTGGCTCACAGACCGGGCCTCTTACAATTCTCAGACCGGCGAGGTGAAAAGCCTCACCGGCGGGGAAATTTCAGAGGACTATGCGCAGTCTATCAAGGATATGGTCAATAATAAATTTACCATTTCTGCGTGGATTCTGGACCGGGATTATTGGCGTGTATTGTTCCATCCAGAGTCCTGAGAGACAGGCCGGGAGAAAACCGCATGCATGAAATATGTGCACCACCGCCCGCCGGGTCCAGATGCTGGAGGCCTGCCGGGAGGCTGGGATACCCACAATGGTTTGGCTGAGCCCTATTTTACCCTTTCTTAACGACACAGAAGAAAATCTCATGGGCCTGCTTCGGTACTGCGCCCGGGCGAGGGTGAGGCGAATCATTTGCTTCGGCATGGGCCTCACTCTGCGGGAGGGAAACCGGGAGTATGTTTTCAGCCAATTGGACCGGCATTTCCCCGGCCTTTCGGACCGCTACCGGCGCTGCTATGGAAGTGCCTACGAGGTAGTCAGCCCCAGGGGAAGGGCGCTGATGAGCCTGATGGAGGAGTTTTGCTGGGAACAGGGGATTTGCATGGATTTACAGGAAAACTTTCATTTTTTGCGGGAATTTCCAAATAAATTGGAAGAAAGACAAATGAAGCTTTGGTAGGCCGAGGCCACCGGGATGGGAGGAAATGTGTGTGAAGGGACTGCTGATTTACCTAAAGCAGTATCGAAAAGAGTGCGTCTTAGGTCCCCTGTTTAAGCTGCTGGAGGCGCTGTTTGAGCTTTTTGTGCCGCTGGTCATGACGTCCATCATCGACGTTGGGATTGCCACCGGAAGCCGCCGGTATATTTTGGAGCGGTGTGGCCTTTTGGTGCTCTTGGCAGTTGTGGGGCTGGTCTGCTCGATCACGGCCCAATATTTTGCGGCAAGGGCAGCCACCGGATTTTCCGCTCGGCTTCGGAGCGCCTTATTTGCCCATCTTCAGGGGCTGTCCTACCGGGAAATAGATACCCTGGGCTCTGCGACCATGATCACTCGCATGACCAGCGATGTAAACCAGCTGCAAAACGGGGTAAACCTGGCCCTGCGCCTGCTGCTTCGGTCCCCCTTTGTGGTGTTTGGCGCCATGGTTATGGCCTTTACCATTGACGTCCCTGGGGCAACGGTGTTTGTCGTGGCGATTCCGGTATTGCTGGCGGTGGTTTTTGCCATCATTCTGGTGACGATTCCCATGTACCGGAAGGTGCAGAACCGGCTGGATGGCGTGACGGCGGCCACCCGGGAGAATCTCACCGGTGTGCGGGTTCTGCGGGCGTTTCGGAAGGAGCAGGAGGAAATTGCAGAGTTTTCCCGGCGAAACCGGCTGCTGAACCAGCTCCAGCTCCGGGTAGGTCGGATTTCCAATCTGCTGAATCCGGTGACCTATGTGATCCTGAACCTGGCTGTGGTGGCCCTCCTGCGCACTGGCGCGCTCCGGGTGAACTCCGGAGCGCTCACCCAGGGGCAAGTGGTGGCTCTGTATAACTACATGTCTCAAATTCTGGTGGAGCTCATTAAATTTGCCAATCTCATCATTACCATGACCAAGGCGGTGGCCTGCGGGAACCGGATTCAAAGCGTCTTTGCCATGCAATCCAGCCAGACTTCCGGCAGCCGTCACCCGGAGGAGACGCTGCGGGGACAGGTGGAGTTCCGCAATGCCGGAATCACCTACGGCGTGGCAGGTGCGGAGGCCCTTTCCAGCGTGAGCTTTCTGGCCCGTCCCGGTCAGACAGTGGGGATCATCGGCGGAACCGGCTCCGGCAAATCCACTCTGGTGAATCTGATCCCCCGGTTTTATGACGCCACCCAGGGCCAGGTTCTGGTGGATGGGGTGGATGTGCGGGAGTTGAACCTGGAGGAGCTTCGCAGGCGGATTGCCGTGGTTCCCCAGAAGGCGGTGCTGTTCCGGGGGACCATCCGTTCCAATCTCCTCTGGGGCCGGGAGGACGCCACGGAGGAGGAGCTTCAGGCGGCCCTCACCGTGGCCCAGGCCATGGAGATTGTCCAGGGGAAGGACCAGGGGCTGGATGCGGAGGTCCAGCAGGGGGGAGGAAATCTCTCCGGCGGCCAGCGCCAGCGCCTGACCATTGCCCGAGCCCTGATCCGGCAGCCGGAGATTCTGATTCTGGACGACAGCGCCTCAGCCCTGGACTATGCCACGGATGCCAGGCTCCGGGCCGCCATAGGCGCTCTGCCCAATCCCCCTACCACCTTTGTGGTTTCGCAGCGGGCGGCGTCCATTCGCCATGCCGACTGGATTCTGGTACTGGATGATGGCCGGGTGGTGGGCCAGGGGACTCACGAAACGCTCCTGGAGCAGTGCCCTGTGTATCAGGAAATTTACCATTCTCAGTTCCGGAAGGAGGCGCACAGCCATGTCTCGTGACAAAAAGCAGGGGGCGATCCTCAGAAAGGTGCTGCGCCGGATTGCGCCCCACTGGATGCTCCTGGCCGGGACCCTTCTTCTGGCCCTGGCCTGTGTGGCCTGCCAGCTCTATGTGCCCATTTTGGTGGGCCGGGGCGTGGACTGCATTCTGGGCCCGGGGCAGGTGGATTTTGAGACTCTGGGCGCCATTCTCCTGTGGATTGGACTGACCGCCGCTGCCGGCGCCCTGGCCCAGTGGTGCATGGGAGAGCTGAACAACCGCATTACCTTTCAGGTGGTTCGGGACCTGCGGGAGGAGGCCTTCCGGCACATCCAGGAGCTGCCCCTCCGCTACCTGGACCGGCATCCCCACGGGGAGACGGTGAGCCGGATCGTTGCAGACGTGGATCAGTTTGCCGACGGGCTGCTTATGGGCTTTACCCAGCTGTTTACCGGCCTCATGACCATTGGCGGGACGCTGCTGTTTATGCTGCTCATTCACTGGAAAATTGCGCTGGTGGTCATTTTCATTACGCCGGTGTCCCTGTTTGTGGCCCAATTTGTGGCGAAGCGGACTTACTCCATGTTCCGCCTCCAGTCCCAGATCCGGGGCCGTCAGACGGCCCTCATCGACGAGACCATCGGGGAGCTGAAGGTTGTGCAGGCCTTTGGCCACCAAAGTCAAAGTCAGGCGGAGTTTGACCAGGTCAATGAGGAGCTGCGTAAGTGCTCCCTCCGGGCCATTTTCTTCTCCTCCATCACCAATCCCTGCACCCGGTTTGTGAATGCCTTGGTCTATGCCGGCGTTGGCCTTACAGGCGCCCTGGCCGCTGTGTCAGGGGGGATTACGGTGGGGGGACTCACCACCTTTCTGAGCTACGCCAATCAGTACACCAAGCCATTTAATGAGATCAGCGGCGTCATCACGGAGCTGCAAAATGCCCTGGCCTGTGCGGGACGTATCTTTGAACTGCTGGAGGAGCCGGCCCAAGCCCCGGACTCCGCGCCGGGGCAGCTGGCGGCGGTGAAAGGCCAGGTGGAGCTGGACCATGTCTTCTTTTCCTATACACCGGACCGCCCCCTCATCCAGGACTTCAGCCTCCGGGTGCGGCCGGGGCAGCGGGTTGCCATTGTGGGCCCCACAGGATGCGGCAAGACCACCATGATCAACCTTCTGATGCGGTTTTATGAGGTGGACCGGGGGAGCATCTCGGTAGATGGCGTCCAAACCCGGAGCCTGGCCCGGCAGGAGCTGCGGCAATGCTTCGGGATGGTCCTCCAGGACACATGGCTGAAGGCAGGAACCATCCGGGAGAACATTGCCATGGGCCGCCCGGAGGCAACCTTGGAGGAGATTCAGGCAGCTGCCAGGGCTGCCCATGCCCACGGCTTCATCCGCCGCCTGCCCGAGGGGTATGACACCGTCATTGGCGAAGCCGGAGGATCCCTGTCCCAGGGGCAGAAGCAGCTGCTGTGCATCGCCCGGGTGATGCTGTGCCTGCCGCCAATGCTCATTCTGGACGAGGCCACCTCTTCCATCGACACCCGGACAGAGCAGAAAATCCAGCAGGCCTTTGCAGCCCTCATGGAGGGACGTACCAGCTTCATTGTAGCCCATCGCCTGTCCACCATTCAGGAGGCGGATTTGATCCTGGTGATGCGGGACGGCGCCATTGTGGAGCAGGGAACCCACGCCTCCCTTTTGGCCCAGGGTGGGTTCTATGCGGAGCTGTACGAAAGTCAGTTCGCCCATTAGAACCGGCCTGGAAGAAGCTTCCGGATAAAAGCGGGGGGCTCCAGGAGCCATTTGCGGGGCTGCAGAAGGCAGCAGAGAGGGTGTTTACAAAATTGTCGAAAGATTACAAAAAGGTGTCATCTTCTTTAGAATTTTTAGGAATTACATACCTTGAAACTTGGCGGCAGTTCGCATATAATCATTTATGTTGACCGGGCCAAGCAGGAAGTCACCTGCGAATTCGGTTTGCAGGTGACTTTTTTTCTTACGTTCCGATGGCTTGCCCTCAGCGGACTGGCGGGGAAAATTTTGCGTGCGATTTCAGAAGAGAGATTGTGAAAAGTTATGGGTTTCAATAGTTTAGAGTTTATTTTCCTGTTTTTGCCCGGTTTTTTGGGGTGCTATTACCTGTTTCCACCATCGCGCCGGAACATGGTGCTGGCTTTGGGCAGTATGGTGTTCTATGTGATTGGAACATGGCGCCACCCATGGTGGATCGTACTCCTGGCAGCTGAAGTTATGTTAACTTGGGCAACAGGACTGATTCTCCCCCGCTTTCAGGCGAAAAAGCGTCTGCTGTCTGCCGGTCTGGTCCTGCTTTTTGGCATTTTGCTGCTGTTCAAATATTTGGGCCTGCTGGGTGTGGGGGTAGCGCTGCCCCTGGGCATCAGCTTCTACACCTTTCAGATGGCAGCATATCTGATCGATGTGACGCGGGGGCAGGTGGAGCCTGTGAGACGGCCATGGGACTATTTGGCGGGAATCCTCATGTTCCCAAAGCTCCTGTCCGGACCTCTGATGCCTCCTGGGGAGCTTCGAAGCCAGCTGGTGCGGCGGAGGTACAGCCTGGAGGGGTTTGACCGGGGACTGCGGGAGTTCATTGTGGGCCTTTCCATGAAGGTGCTTTTGGCTGACCGGGTGGGTGGACTGTGGTCACAGGTTCAGACCATCGGGTTTGAGAGCATCTCCACCCCCATGGCCTGGATGGGCCTGGCTGGCTACTGCTTCCAGCTGTATTTTGATTTCTGGGGCTATTCCCGTATGGCAGTGGGCCTGGGGCATATGTTGGGCTTCTCCCTGCCCCGGAACTTTGATCATCCCTATGCAGCCAGAACCATGACGGACTTTTGGCGGCGGTGGCATATCACCCTAGGCGCCTGGTTTCGGGATTATGTGTACATTCCCATGGGGGGCAGCCGGCAGGGAATGCCGCGGACCATTCTGAATCTCTTGGTGGTGTGGCTACTCACTGGAATCTGGCACGGCAGCACCTGGAATTTTCTCCTGTGGGGCCTCCTGATTTTCCTGCTGATTGCTTTGGAAAAGCTGGGCCTGGGCCCCTTCCTGGAGCGCCACAGGAAGGTTGCCCGTGTGTACATGCTTCTGGCGATTCCCCTGACCTGGCTCCTGTTTGCGGTGCCGGATGTGGGGCAGATTGGAATCTACCTGACCCGCCTGTTCCCCTTCTTTGGCGGTGGCATTGCGGTAAACCGGGGGGACTTCCTTCGCTATGGGAAGCAGTTTGGTCTCTTTCTGGTTCTGGGCTTTCTCCTCTCCAGTCCCTGGCCGGAGCGGATTTGGGTCCGGATCCGGTCTTCTGCAGTGGGAACGGCGGTGTGCCTGTTGCTGTTCTGGGTGGCAGTTTATTACATATCCGTTTCCGTGAATGATCCGTTTATGTATTTTAGCTTCTAGGAGGACCGGATATGCAGCGTACCAAAAAACGAAACAAAGCAGCGTTGGTTTTGCCGGTGCTCTTGGTGGGAAGTGGGATCCTTGTGGCCTGCATTGGGCTTTCCCTGAAAGCCAAGCTGAAGGAGGATGGGCGCTACGGAGAGCAAATGGCAGTGGCGGTTCCCTTCCTGATGATGCAGGAAAGGGACAGCCTGAAGCCTTTACAGTCTCCCATCACGGAGCCTTCCAGCCCAAGTCAACCCCCGGAATCTACGCCTCCAGCCGTACAGACGGAGCCTACAGAGCCGTCGGAGGAGGCAACGGAGGCGACCGCTCCGCCGCCGGTATATGGGGAGGACGAGTCCTGGTTTGACGATGCGCTTTTCATTGGAGATTCCCGCATGGTGGGTCTGTCCATGTATGCCCGCCTGGGCCAAGCGGACTACTTTGCCGGGGTGGGGCTCAGTGTGTTTCAGCTCTTTTCCCAAACTGCTTCCGATACAGACTTTGGGGAAACTGATTTGACCAGCCTGCTGACCAGCCGGAGTTACGGGAAAATTTTTATTATGCTGGGCCTGAATGAGGCGGGGTACCCACTGGACTCCCTGAAGGAACGTTACCGGCAGGATGTGGAGCAGATTCAAGAGCTCCAGCCGGATGCGGTGATCTATCTGCTCCAAATTTATGGGGTCTCCAAAGAGAAGTCCGACGCAGTCCATTACTTGAAGCCGGATCACCTGGATCAGATCAACCAGGATATCCGGGAGCTGTGTGATGGAGAGCAGGTCCGATGCCTGGACCCCCGCCCCTTATATGAGGACAAGAATGGGTATCTGCTTCCCGATTACAGCGGCGATGGCGTACATCCCTATGGCAAATACGATGCGCTGCTGGCCCAGTGGCTGTGCCAGCAGGTGGCCTGAAATTGGAAATAAAGGATGCTCCCCGTGGTGCGGCCTTCGGCTGCGCTACGGGGAGCATTTTGCTCATAGGAAATCAGTTGTAATGCTCCAGCATCCAGCAAATGGCGTTGACGTAATCTTCGCCGTAGCCCTTATTTTCAAAGTCTCGGGTACTGGATACATCGGGGAATTCAAAGAGGCAAGCATCGTAGTCCTCTACGTAAGCTGCCCAGGAGGCGAAGTAACCGGAGCCACCGGCCAGAGAGGTGTAGCGGTTTTGGGGAAAGTACCGGTTGAAAGCCCGGTAAACGGGACCGCTCTCGCCGCCGGAGACAATGGTCTGGCGATACCAGCCGTGGGTATCGATGAGCACATTGCTTCCGGAGCCTTTGACAGACTGGACGAATTTTGCCAAGGCCTGAGCTTCTCGGGCCTGGAGAGGAGCCGAGCCGTTGTAATTCCGGTCGTCGCTCCGGCTCTGATACCGGTAGGGGAAGCTGCGGTTGAGGTCGATGCCCGGGCCATAGACGTTGTTTCCGTTGGCATCCAGGCGGTAGGTGGTGCACCGGCCGGGGCCGTTGCAGGTCCAGCCGTCATAGAGGCCGTCCGGATTCAGGCAGGGCAGGACGTATACGGACCAGTCGCCCTCTTTGATCAGAGCGTCGTAGTTTTGCTCCAGGGCCTCCATCAGATCATGGGCGGTGTCCACCAGCAGCTGGCCGTCCCGGTTGAAATTATCCTCCCAGCCGTGAATGGCAAAGGCCGCCACCAGGACATTGCTGCCGTCGCCGTAGCGGTAAGCCTTCAGCTCCCGTCCGGCCCCGCTTTTGCCATAGACGATGGTCTCAATGACCTCCTGGGGGAGGGGAGTGAGGGTGAAAATTTTCCGGTATTCCGGCCGGACCAGGCGAACCAGAATGGCGGCCAGCTCGGAACGACGAATGTTGCTGTTGGGGCGGAAGGTGCCATAGATGTCATCGCCGGTCAGAACGCCTGCCCGGTAGAGGGCGGAGACAGAGGACCAGTAGGGGTCCTCCGGGCCGTAATCCGGGAGGGAGTCAATTTGATTCACATTGGGAAGCTCCCCTGACGGCAGGCTCCGGTAGAGAATTTCCGCCACTTCCGCCCGGGAAACGGTCCCGGTCGGGCTGCTGCCTGCCATGGAGTCCGGCAGAATGCCGTATTCCTTGGCCCGGTCCATGTAGTAGGTGTACCAGGGACGGGCATACTCACTGGAGGTATCGGGGATGCCCCAATATTTTTCATAAATCCGCACAGCTACCGCTACGGTTTGGCTTAGCTGAACGGTACCGTTGGGGGTAAAGCGATCGTTGCCCATGCCGTTCATCAGCTCCATGGCATAGGCCGCTTGAATATAGGGATAGTACCAGATATTGGAAGCCACATCCACAAAGGGCAGCTCCGGCAGTTCCTCCGGCAGCTGGAACGCGTCCATGCCGGTATCCGGCACAATGGGGTCGGGAGAGTCGGGCTGAATCCGGTATTCCGGCCGGACCATCCGGGTGAGGATAGCGGACAGCTCGGAGCGGCGAATGTTGCTGTCTGGCCGGAAGGTACCGGCCTCGTCGTCGCCCATGAGGACGCCGGCCCGGTACAGGGTGATGACTCCATTCCAGTAAAGGTCCTGGGAGGTATAGTCCGGCAAGGCATCCACCTGATGGATGGGCTCCAGCTCCACCTCCGGCAGGCTGCGGCTGAGAATCTCCGCCAGCTCCGCCCGGGTGGCGGCCCGAAAAACAGAGACACCCTCCAGAGTTTGCGGCAGAATGCCGTATTCCCTGGCCCGGTTGATGTAGTATGTATACCAGGGCGAGCCCAGCTCTGCAGAGGTGTCTGGGATTCCCCAGTACTTTTCATAGACCCGAACAGCTACAGTCAACCCCTGGGTGAGGGGCACGGTGCCATTGGGGGAGAATGCATCGTTTCCTGTCCCGGCCATCAGTCCCAGAGTGTGCTGCACCCGGACATAGGGATAGTACCAGGCATGGACCGATACGTCGGTAAAGGGGGGTGTGGGCAGCTCCTCCGGCAGGCCAAAGGCGTCCATACCCGGCCATTCCTCAGCCAGGACCTGAAGCGGCGCCAGAGCCAGGACCAGCAGCAGGCACAGCAGCCGGATGGGCCATGTGTGTTTTCTCGTCATATCAAATCCTCTCCTTCTCTCAGGGTTCTACGCAAAAGAGCCACGTCCCTTGATGACTTCAAAATAAAATGGGGATGCATCCAACTTGCATCAAAAAAAGAGAAAATTTCCGGCACCTCTCGCCAAGCGCTGCATAGCTATGGAGAAAGGAGGAATGACCATGGACCCATTTGACAAATCCCAAACAGATCCCATCTGGCAGCGGGTATGGAACCGGCAGCCGTCGGCTTCACCGTCCCGGCCAGCCCCACCCCAGTCCCCGGCGCCACCTGTTACGCCGCAGCCTGTACTGTCCCCGCCAGAGATGTCCTGGACGCCCCAGGAGCTTCTGCGTCAGGCCTGGGAGGAGGAAGGTTTTGGACGCCAGTGTCAGGCGCTGAGTCGCTCTATGGGAACCGGCGGACGGGAAGCGCTCCTCCGGCTACACCGCCAGGCTATGGAACGGGCAGCTTGTCTGCGCGGTATGGCCCGGTCAGAGCAGGGGGGGAGGCCCAGGCCCCAGCCCCGGCAGGAGCCCCGCCGGGAGCCGGTGGAGCGGGCGCTTCTGCGGCTTCTGATTCAGGCCAGGCAGTTTGAAAACCTGTACTCAGACAGCCAAAATCACCCCACCTTTGGACCTGTCTTCGCTCAGTTCCGCCAGGAGATGGTGCAGGCCGTCCGGGTTTTGCTGTTCCTTTTGGGCAGTCAGGGCCGGTGAGGCTTCAGGGCAGCTCCTTCCGGTCGCCCTGGAGCAGCTTCACAAAGGCATCCCGGTCCGGGGCGCGAAAATAGGCCGAGCCGGCCACCAGCAGGTCTGCGCCATGATCCAGACAGGTCTGGAAGGTGGCGGGACCCACACCGCCGTCCACTTCCAGGATGCAGGAAAGGCCGCGCTCCCGGATCCAATGGTGAATGGTCTGGAGCTTGGGCATCATATCGGCCATAAAGGCTTGACCGCTGAAGCCTGGCTCCACCGTCATCACCAGGATCATGTCGCACAGCTCCAGGTAAGGGAGGGCGGCCTCGGCCGGGGTGCCGGGCTTTAAGGCCAGGGCTGGCCGGACCCCCAGTGCCCGGGTGCGCTCCAGAGCTGCCCGAATGCCCTCCGGTGTGTCAGATTCCAAATGGACCGCCAGGATGGACGCACCGGCTTGGCAGAAGCCATCTACATACCGGATGGGCCGGTCAATCATGAGATGGACGTCCAGAGGCAGCTGGGAAACCCGGGCAATGGCCTGGACCACAGGCATGCCAATGGTCAGATTCGGGACAAAGAGACCGTCCATGACGTCTACATGAATGTAATCTGCGCCGGACCGGGCGATGGCCCGAAGATCTCGCTCCAGGTTGACAAAATCCGCCGAGAGGATGGAGGGGGACACCATAGCCATGACAAAGCCTCCTGAAAAAATACAAAAATTTCCATGCACCGGCAGAAAAGTCCGGGCATACTAGTGAATGTGCGGATGCCGCTTCCACAGAACGCAGACCATCCGCTTCAAATACGGGAGGCTGCACGCAGCCTCCCGAATGGGACTCATGTAGCTAGAGTATCATATTTCCCGGGAAAAGGCAATGTGTCCCGGGAAATTTTCTATGGAAGAATTCTCCAAAGCATGACCGAAAAAAGGCGGCGGTCAGGCGGGATTTTCCGAATGAACCGCCCCTTCCTGGACATACTACTCCCGAACCAAAGGAAAGGAGGCCAGCCTTATGAACTGCCATGCCAACAAATCCATCGAGTGCACCGTTGTCTCCTGCGCCAACCACTGCGATGAGGCCAACTACTGCTCCCTGGACAAGATCCTGGTGGGTACCCACGAGTGCAATCCCACGGTAGACCAGTGCACCGACTGCATGTCCTTCCGCAAGAAATAAGGGAAGGCCTTGCAAACAAGGCGGTCAGGACAGTGTCTGCCGGGTTTCCTGCAAATGCATGGCAGGAAACCCGGGCCCTGCCCTGACCGTTTCTTTCTGCCCACATTCCAGACTGACTCAACAGGCGCCTTTCCTTTTACCGGAGACTGTGCGAATTGTCCGGAAACTTGAAAAACCAGAAAATTTTGCTGATGGGGTACGCTGGGCGACCGTTCGCAATACCGATATGGGAACTCCCCCACAAGAAACGGTGCGTTTTGTGCACGGCCTCTTGCGGGGGAGTTCGTAGGTATCTCAATCACATTTTTTCTGGCGCTTGAAAACCCAGGAGATAGATGCATTGCTCCAGGATATCTTTGGCCAGGCCAATGAGGGCGATATAGCCGGCCTGGAGGTTCGGATCCGCCTCTGTTAAAATCCGGGTTTCATGGTAGAATGCATTCACAGCGCCGGCCAGCTCGTAAATATAGCTGCAGATCAGGTTCGGCGCGGAGTCCCGGTATGCTCCCTCCAGAGCAGGAGCCAGCTTGGTGACGGCCAGCATCAGATCCTTTTGCGCCGCACTGGCAGGGGCTTGGATCTCCAGGTGCTGCCAGGAGCCGTACCGGGCCAGGATGCTCTTGATCCGGACCACGGTGTAGAGAATATAGGGACCGGTGTTCCCCTCAAAGGCTGCAAAGCGGTCCATATCAAAGATATAGTCCTTGGTAGGTTGGTTAGACAGATCGCCGTACTTGAGGGCAGCCATAGCAATCCGGCGGGTGGTCTCCTCCACCTGATCCGCTTCTACGATCTGATTTTCCACAACCTTTTTCCGGACAAATTCGGTGATGTCCCCAATGAGCTGTTCCAGACGCATGACGCCGCCAGACCGGGTTTTGAAGGGTTTGCCATCCTTGCCGTTCATGGTACCGAAGCCCAGGAACTCCAGCTCCGTCTCCGGTCGGACAATGCCTGCCTTCCGGGCGGCCCGGAAGACCTGCTCAAAATGCAGGCTCTGGCGCTTATCCGCCAGGTAGAGGACCTTATCCGGATGGAAATCCCGCTCCCGCTGAACCAGGGTGGCCAGATCTGTGGTATCATACAGGGTGGCGCCATCGGATTTCACCAGGATGCAGGGAGGCATTTCCTTCTTGTCTCCATCTTCGGCGACCGGGAAAATGAGTGCGCCATCGCTTTCCACCGCCAGGCCCTTGGCCTGCATCTGCTCCAGCATGGGGGGAATATCCGGCTGCGCATCGCTCTCACCCAGCCAGGACTCAAAATGGACGTCCAAATTGTCATAGTTCTTTCGAATGTCTGCCAGAGAAACCGCCATGATGTGCTTCCACAGGGCGCGGTAGCCAGGCCGTCCCTCCTGGAGGGCAAAGGTGGCCTCGTGGGCCCGCTGGGCAAAGGCAGGGTCCTCCTTACTCCGGGCGGAAGCTGCAGGATAGATGGTCTCCAGCTCCGTCATGGTAAAGGGCGCTTCCTCGGGATAGGGACCGGTGAAGCTGCCGTCAAAATAGCACAGCTCCGGCTGCCTGTCCTGAAGTCCTGCGATGATGAGGCCCATTTGCAGCCCCCAGTCGCCCAGATGCACGTCCCCGATGGTGTGATTGCCGAAAAACTTGTAAATCCGCTTCATGCTCTCGCCGATGATGGCAGAACGCAGGTGGCCAATGTGCAGCGGCTTGGCCACATTGGGGCCGCCGTAATCCACCACAATGGTCTTTGGCACAGGCTCCTGTTCCACCCCGAAGTACGGGTCATGCCGCATGGCAGACAGATAGGCCTGCAGGAAAGAGCCGGACACCCGCAGATTGATAAAACCGGGCATCGCAGTAGCCACAGACTCAAAGTCCTCGTGATGCAGCTGCTCTGCCACAGCCTGGGCAATCTGAATGGGCGCCTTGTGATACGCTTTGGCGGCGGCAAGAGCGCCGTTACACTGGTATTCGCACAGGTCCGGGCGGTTTGAGACCGTGACCCGGCCATAGGACCGGTCAAATCCGGCAGCTTCAAAGGCGTCTGCCATTTTGGCGGAAATCAGATTCAGAATTTTCTCCATGGTGTATTCCTCACTTGCTGTTTTCGTACCTTTCACTATACCAAATGCGGGGGGAAAAGTACAGAGAAAATTTCAGAAAAACAACCGGGCGGTGAGGGAAGCCATGCAGAAGCCGGTGAGATCTGCCAAAAGCGCTGCAGGGACGGCATATCGGGTCCGGCGCACACCGGCGGCGCCAAAGTAGACGCTGATGGTGTAAAAGGTTGTCTCCGTACTGCCCAGCATGATGGCCGCAGTTCGCCCGATGGGACTGTCCGGGCCATACTGGGCCATTAAGTCTGCCCCTACCGCCAGAGCGGCGCTGCCGCTGATGGGCCGCACCAGAACCAGTGCCGCAGTCTCCGGCGGAATTCCCAGAAACGAGAAGACCGGGGAGAGGAAGCTGGCCGCTGCCTCCATAGCCCCGGACGCCCGGAGCATGTGAACCGCCGTCAGAAGCGCGATCAGCGCCGGCACAATGGAGACCAGGAGCTTCAACCCTCCGGCTGCACCGGTCAGCAGCTCTTCATAGACATTTTCCCGGCGCCCCAGAGCAAACAGCGCCACACCTGCCAGAAGCAGGGGAATGATGTAATCAGTCATCGTGGATCACCCTCTGAAAGAGAAAGGCCGCCAGAAGCCCCACACAGACCGAACACAGAGACGTAACCCAAACTGCAGGCAAAATGTCAAACGGGGCGGCACAGCCCAGTCCAGCCCGCACAGCCGCCACATTGGCAGGGATCAGTTGAATGGATGCCGTATTCATCACAATGAGCCGGCACATTTCATGACTGGCCTCGCCGGGCTTTGCATACCGGCCCATACGCTGGGTAGCGGCTACCCCCATGGGAGTGGCCGCATTTCCCAATCCCAGTAGGTTGGCACAGACATTGGCAGAGACCAGCTCCCCTACCTTGGGGTCCTTTCGGGAGCTGGGAAATAAGCGGCAAATCACCGGTCCCAGGAAACGGGCCAAAATCCGGTTCAGCCCCGCGCACTCCATGACTCGTCCCACGCCGGACCAAAGGCATACCGCCCCCGCCATGGACAGGGTGAGGGTAACACCTGCCTGAGCCCCCTCCAAAACAGCTTGGGACAGGACGCCGCCAGCGCCACTCCAAAAGGAAAACAACACTGCTGTCAGGACCATTCCAGTCCAGATATAGGCCATCACCATGACAAGCCCTCCTTTCAGAGGACTGTATGAAATACAGAAGCCATTTATACGATATTTTTTTCGTGTTTTACCAAATGAAATATTTGACAGATGTTGTCGAATCATTTATAATAGGGAACAGAGACAGGGCACGGCTTCTATTAATAGAAGATTACCGAATCACATTAGAATGGAAAAGGGGAGACTTTACATGAAATCGGTGGGTATTATTCGCAAAGTAGATGACCTGGGGCGCATCGTCCTGCCAGCGGAGCTGCGCCGGACGCTGGACATTGCCGAGCAGGACGCAATGGAAATTTACGTAGACGGCGCTTCCGTGGTGCTGCGGAAATATGAAGAGACTTGCATTTTTTGCGGCTCGTCTCAGGACATTTTGTCCTACCGGGAAAAAAATGTCTGTCTTCGCTGTCTTCACTCCCTGCAGTCGTTGGGCTAATTCCAACACAACGGAAGTTCTATCAGGCATTCAACATATAGCCATTTTGTTTTTTCCAACAACCCAATTTTGAACCGCTTCCCAGGCTTCCTGCGGCCTTTTTCGTTTGGATATTTTCTGCGTAACTTTGCAATTGTTTCTGCAGCAAAATCAAAAGCCCACGCAGATTGCCATGGGCATTCTGGTAAGCTCCTGATTGGGCCCTGTACCAGGTCGGTTGGAGGGACCAGTCATATCCACTCCTCAGAAGTCCTTTCCCGGGAGCACCATCTCCCGGATAAAACGGAATGTGGCCGTTTCCCCCTGATCCCGGAGCATAGTGAGGAGCATGGTCAATTGGCGTTCGGTCTGCTGGTGCATCAAGGGACCTTCCTGGGACATCAAAAAGTACTCCAAGGGGGAGCCATCCGTGTACTGCTTTCCCCGGTAGACTTTGCTGGCGGCAATGCGATCCATCACCATCTCCGCCAGATACCGTCTGGGCATTGGAACCGGCTCGTATCGACGGGTGGCAGGATTCAGATCTGTCCAGTACTCGTAGTGATGCCGGTTCCGGCCCTTGTGATGCAGCCAGGCGGCAGAATAACCCTTTTTCTCCCGCTCTGCGGCATTGGGACTGCGGATTCCCTGGTAATATTTGGCTCCGGTCCAAAACTCCGTCGGGGAGTACTTGGAAAGGTCATGGGTCAGCCCCTGACGGATGAGTCCGATCCGGAAACAGTTTACCATCACCAAAAGCCGGTGGCGGGTAATGGTTTTAAAATGCTGCCATGGTTTCATTACAAATTCCTTCTTCGTGAGAGCTAAGCCAGCTGCACAGTCTGCTGGGAGAGGCGGATCAAGTCGGCCATTTGAGAGGTCACCGGATGACCAGCCAAATAGCAAATGTAAAAATACCGGTTCATCGGCATACCCTGGATGGTGCAGGAGCAAATCAGCTGCTCGGAAGTATACCGCTGGACACATAGCCGGGAGAGCACACCCAAGCCCAGTCCACGCATCACCATTTCAATGATTGCTGTGCTGCTGGTGGACTCTCCCACAACGTGAATGGGAATTTTCGCAGTGCGCATATAGTTCTCAAATATGTTGCGGGTTCCGCTTCCTTGCTCCCGCAGGATGAAGTCCTGATTGCGCAGCTCCTCTGCCCGCACTTGCTTTTGGCCATACAGGGGGTGTCCTTTGGCGCAAATTAACTCCAGAGCGTCCTGTGCAAAGGGGAGCTTGACTATCTTGTCGCTACGTATGACACCTTCTATAAAGGCAATGTCTATTTCCCCCTGCAGCAGACGGCTTTCCAGAGCCTGGGTGTTCTCTACATACAGATGCTGGCAAATATCCGGCTGGCTTTTTTTCAGGGCGGAAGCAATCCCAGACAAAAGTGTATTACCGATGGTAATGGTGGCGCCGATGCGAAGCTCCCGGGCAGACGGTATGTTTTTCATTCCATGATCCAGCAGGGTATAGCTGTCTGCCACCTGTTGAGCGTATTCCCAGAGAAGGGCGCCCTTCGCTGTCAGCTTCAAATATCGTGGGGAACGCTCAAAAAGCACCGCTCCAAACTCCCGTTCCAGCTCTAAAATCGTTTGACTGACCGTCGGCTGGGAAACGTACAGTTTTCTGGCTGCCTCGCTCATTTGGAGCGTTTCGGCAACGGCAAGGAAGATATGTAGCTGCTTCAACGTGGCCACTGGTCGTCACTCCTTCGTCAGATGCTATTGGAAAAACCAATAGTAGAATTCAAATTTTCCTATTTTACAACCACAGCAGGGAATGGTAAAATGGCGTTATATATCCACTACAGTGAAGTGGCTATGGCAGCGCTTTCCCGGCAGGTCTGGAAACTGGGTGCCCCCGTGTCGTAGCCATTATATCACATAGCACAGCAATGTCAAATTCACACGGGAGGAGCGTATTATGAAAATTGTTATATTGGGCGGTGTTGCAGCCGGAACAAAGATTGCCGCCAAGCTGATGCGGGAGGATCGGAACAACGAAGTCCTGATTTTAAACAAAGGGGCTGACATCTCCTATGCCGGCTGCGGCCTTCCTTACTATGTGGGGCATGTGATTGAGGAAAAGGAGTCCCTGATTGTCAACACACCCCAGAAATATGAGGCCTTGACCGGAGCTCGGGTTTTAACCCGGATGGAAGCCGTGGAAGTGGACCGTGATGCCAAGCAAGTGACCGCCGTTCACCTGGACACCCGGGAAAAGACGGTATATTCCTATGACAAGCTGGTCATTGCGACAGGAGCCAGTCCAGTCCGTCCGCCGATTGAGGGCGTGGATTTGGAAAATGTGTTCTTCATGCGCACCCCAGAGGACGCCATTGCCCTGCGGAATCTGATCTCCGATGGCGGAATCAAACGGGCTGTGGTTGTGGGCGCCGGCTATATTGGCCTGGAGATTGCAGAAAACCTGGCAAAAGATGGAGTGAAACCCTTTGTGCTGGACATGGCGCCTCATGTTCTGCCTGGCTTTGACGGGGAGTTTGCCACTTACATAGAAGGAAAGCTGGCGGATGCCGGCATCCCGGTGGTCACCGGCGTTCGTGTGACCGGCCTGGAGGGGGAAGGCGGCAAAGTCAAAAAAGTTCTGACTGACCGGAAAGCCTATAAGGCAGACCTGGTGGTCCTCAGCGCCGGTATCCGGCCCAATACCGCCTTCCTGGATGGCACGGGCCTGGAAATGGTAAAAGGAACCCTGCTGACCAATGAGGCGGGTCAGACCAACGATCCCGACATTTACGCCGCCGGAGACTGCGCCATGGTCCACAGCGCCATCACGGGAAAACCAGCCTGGTCTCCTATGGGCTCCACAGCCAATATCAACGGCCGGATCATTGCCCAGAACATTATGGGTAAAGAACTGCGGTATCGCGGCTCCCTGGGCACAGCCGTCTGTCAGTTGCCCGGCCTGAACGTAGGCCGGACCGGCCTCACGGAAGCTCAGGCAAAGGCAGAGGGCTTTGACCCCATCAGCGTGGTGACCATTGTAGATGACAAGGCCCACTACATGCCCGGTGCGGCAACCTTCACCATGAAGCTGATCGCAGACCGTTCCACCCAGCGGCTTCTGGGCGTGCAGGTGGCCGGTCCCGGCGCTGTGGACAAGATCGTGGACATCACAGTTACGGCCATTCAGTGCGGAGCCACCCTGGACCAGCTGGACGGGGCGGACTTTGCCTATGCGCCACCCTTCTCCACCGCCATTCATCCCTTCGCCCACACCTTAAACGTTTTGAAGAACAAGCTCAGCGGGGCCTTTGAGACCTTTACCCCAGCGGAGTTTGCCCAAGGCCTGGCAAAGGACTACCGCATTGTAGACGCTTCCCTGAAGCCTACCATCGAGGGGGCGCCCTATGTGGATCTGACCTCGGTGACGGGGCCGCTGAAGGACTTTGGACCGGAGGAGAAGCTTCTCCTGATCTGCAACAAAGGCAAGCGGGCATATCTACTGCAAAACCGGCTGAAGGCCTTTGGCTACCAACATGTCAAGGTTCTGGAGGGTGGCAACCTTTTCACCGACATCTCCCTGGACTAATCCCAAACTCAAAACCAGAAATCAGGACAGAAAGAAAAGGAGAAAATATTTATGGCTTGTACCATCAGCGCTGCAGAAATCAAGCGGGTCAAAGCTCTGGGCTTCCTGAACAACAAAGGCACCGATTTGTTCAACGCCCGGGTGATTACAGTCAACGGCAAGATCACTGCGCAGCAAACCGCCGTCCTGGCTCAGGCCGCTGAGAAATTTGGCAGCGGCGAAGTAGAGTTCACCACCCGTCTCACCGTGGAAATCCGGGGCGTTCACTTTGACGACATTCCCGCCTTCCAGGAATTCATCGCTCCGGCTGGCCTCATTACTGGCGGCACTGGCTCCCTGGTCCGTCCGGTGGTCTCCTGCAAGGGAACCACCTGCCAGTACGGCCTGTATGACACCTTCGCTCTGAGTGAAAAAATCCACCAGCAGTTTTATTTGGGCTACCACTCGGTTAAGCTGCCTCACAAATTCAAAATCGCCTGCGGCGGCTGCCCCAACAACTGTGTTAAGCCCACTCTGAACGATTTGGGCATCATTGGGCAGCTGGTTCCCAATGTAGATCCGGACTCCTGCAACGGCTGTAAAAAGTGCCAAATCGTAAACACTTGCCCCATGCAGGCTGCCAAACTGGAAGACGGTGAGCTAACCATCAACCAGGAGCTGTGCAACAACTGTGGCCGGTGCATCGGTCGCTGCCCCTTTGACGTGATTGAGGACGGCGTTCCCGGCTATAAGATTTACATTGGCGGCCGTTGGGGCAAAAAAATCGCCCACGGCCAGCCCCTCAACCGGATTTTCACCGATGAAGAGGAGCTGCTGCGCACGGTGGAGAAGACGATTCTCTTCTTCCGCGAGCAGGGCAAAACCGGCGAGCGGCTCGCAGACACCATCCACCGCCTGGGCTTTGACTATGTGGAAAAGGAGATCCTGTCGGATGAAATTCTGGGACGGAAGCAGGAGATTCTGGATGCTCAGCTGCACCTGACCGGCGGCGCAACTTGCTAACAGAAGGAGCTGCAGCATAAAGGGAGAAATTCACGGTCTCTGCCGCCAAATATGGCCCAATTGCTTATGAATATTTCGCAAATACAGACGCTTTCCTTTCGCTGGACCTCAGAAATGAGGTCCAGTTTTTTGCGTTGTGCTTCTCCAAGGGCGCCGGTTCTGAATCCGGCAACAGGCGCATAGGCTGAAATGGAAAGGGGAGCGATTACATGAGCAGAAAAAAGTGGGAAATGCCAAAGGGGAGTGGCCGTTCTGCCTCCGGTTTTGGAAAACCTTTGGCCATTGGCATCGGCATCAGCATTGCCCTGACCCTGGGGTTGTCTGCATTCTTTGCAACGCTGATGGACAGGCAGATGCTGGGGCAAGAAATGACCGGTGCACTGGCAATCGGAATTTTGGCAGTCTCTGTTGCGGCCGGCGCATGGAGCGCAGCAAAGCTAGCCGGCAGCAAGCCTATGGTGATTTGCTTGCTTGTGGGTGGGGGCGATCTGCTGATGCTGTTTGCTGCAACCGCCTTTTTCTTCGGAGGCAAGTACCAGGGGATTCCCGTGACAGCCGCCTTGGTTTTGGGGACTTGCGCTGTGGCGGGCATTGCTGGCGCTGGCGTAGGGAAGAGGCACAAGCGGATTCCCAAGAAATACCGGATCGGTTAATTTGTACAAAACCAGGAGAATGGTAATTTCAAATTACCTCAAATATAGATTTTGCAGGACTCCTTGCAAAATCTATATTTGGGAGACCGTCTGGCTTCATGCCGCTATATCTGGTTGTTTTTGCATACGGATCGTATCCAAATTCGCAAGCGCTTCAAAAGTTGACATAACGCGATTTACATAAAAAATGTACATAATTTACAAAAACTGTATTTTTGGTGAATAGCCCTTGAATTTTTCCGGAATTTGGAGTATAGTAAAAAAGCAAAATGATGTAAATTCGCATTTGATGCGGCGTTCTGTGCGAGTTATGTCGGCTAGCTCCTCCGGAATCTGGGCGTGAATGAAAATGGAGGGCCGATGGATGCACAGATTTTTTGATCATAATGTTCGCGTAACCTCTATGCAAGACTGGATGGTAGCGCTGCTGATTAGTTTCGCCGTTGGGTCCTGTGTAGGATGTCTGATCTGCACGAAGATGCCGGCTCCAGGCCTGTACGAGATTTGCAGCGGCATCTTGCAAGGGCGTAGCGGTGTCAGCTCCCAAATTTTGTGCTGTCTGCTGCCACTTACCCTGGCTGGCGTATTGGCGTATTTCAGCCGGTGTACTGGGTACCTGCTGATTCCCAGTGTGTTGTGTGGTTTTTTGTTTTCTTTTTCTGTCTGCGCCTTTGTGTCCGCGCTCCACACAGCGGGATGGGTTTTTTCCGCCCTGCTCCTTGCAGGCCGGGCCTTGTGCCTTGTTTTCCTGTTTTGGTTTTTGCTGCGGCGCACACAAATGGGGCAGGCTGGCCTGTCCCGGGATTTGGCACTTGCCTGCTGCTTCAGTGTATTGTGTATCCTTGCTTTGAACTGGCTGTTATCGCCTGTGGTGGCGGAGTTGAGCCAGTCATTTATATCAACATAAAAAGGAACGCTGTCTTATGTTGGATCTGATCTCTGCCTATGAGAATTACCTGGTCAATGTAAAGCAGGCGTCTGGCAACACCACCGTCTCATATTTGCGGGACATCCGGCAATTTGCCGGCTGGCTGCGCGACACTGAGGAGGCAGAGCTGGTGGACGCAACACAACAGAATATTGCAGACTACCTCCACCAGCTCTCTGCCCAAGGGCGCTCTTGCGCCACCATTTCCCGCTCTTTGGCCAGCCTGAAGAACTTTTTCGCGTATTTGGTGTCCTCCGGCTTTCTGCGGGAAACGCCGGTGCAGCATGTACATGTAGAACGTGGCGAGAAAAAGCTTCCCCAGATTCTAACCGGGCGGGAGGTAGAGCTGCTCTTGTCTCAGCCCGCCTGCGTGGACGCCAAAGGGTATCGGGACCGTGCCATGCTGGAGGTGATGTATGCCACTGGCCTGCGGGTCAGCGAGCTCATTGGCCTCAATGTGGAAGATGTGAGCCTGGATGGCTGTTTCGTCAAATGCGGCGGGAAGAAGACCCGCCTGGTTCCCATGTACCCCGGAGCGGTGAAGGCACTGTCCAATTACATGCGGGAGGTTCGTCCCGGCATGGTGGCGGCCCCCGGAGAACCGGCCTTGTTTGTAAATGTGAGTGGGGAGCGTATGAGCCGTCAGGGTTTCTGGAAAATTCTGAAGCACTATCAGGAAACGGCCCATATTGAAAAGGACATCACACCCCATACCCTGCGGCACAGCTTTGCGGTGCACCTTCTGGAAAACGGGGCGGATCTCCACGCCATTCAGGAAATGATGGGCCACAGCGACATTTCCTCCACCCAGCTGTACACCCAGCTGGTGAGCCCAAATTTAAAAAGCGTTTACAATAAGTGCCACCCAAAGGCATAGACTGCCTATTTTCCAGAAGTCCGGAAGGGGAGAGATGGATGCGACTGCTGCTGGCAGAGGACGAACACGAGCTGTCTGATGCGCTTTGCGCAATTTTAAAGCACAACCACTATTCAGTTGACCCTGTATATGACGGGCAGGAGGCCTTGGATTACATTCGGCATGGTCAATATGATGGCGCCATTTTGGATATTATGATGCCCAAAATGGACGGCTTGACGGTGCTGCGTCAGGTGCGGGAGTCCGGAAACGGCATTCCCATCTTACTCCTTACCGCCAAATCCCAAGTGGATGACCGCATTCGCGGCCTGGATATGGGGGCGGATGACTATCTGGTGAAGCCCTTTGCCATGGGGGAACTTTTGGCCCGAATCCGGGCTATGACACGCCGACGGACGGAGACAGCTACCAATTTGCTGCGTTTTGGAGACCTGGCTCTGAGCCGGGAAACGTTCAACTTGTCTGGACCTGCCGGGGAACAGCGGCTGGGCAATAAAGAATTTCAAATTCTGGAGCTGATGATGGAACATCCCAATCGAGTGATTCCCACAGACCAGTTTTTCTCCCGCATCTGGGGCTATGACACCGATGCGGAGCTGGGGGTGGTGTGGGTCTATATCTCTGGGCTCCGAAAAAGGCTGCAGGCAGTGGGGAGCGCCGTCGAGATCAAGGCAAACCGGGGCGTGGGCTACCTCCTGGCAAACAGGGAGGCGGCGCAGTGATTCGGCGGCTTCAGCGCAAATTTATCTGCATCGTGATGCTCTCCCTGGGCTTGGTTATCCTCCTGCTTCTCGGCTCCATCAACCTGTTGAAGTACCACAACACAGCAAAACGCGCCGATGAAATGCTGCGTTATCTCTCCGATAATAATGGCCGGTTTCCAGATTCCAAAAGGCCCCCCGGCAAGCGGGAGATGACCACCAAGCCGGCGGGTATGAATGAGGATACCGGATTTAAAACCCGGTTTTTCGTTGTTTGGCTGGATGAACATGGCAATGCCGTCCGCGTCAACACCGGACGTATCGCTGCAGTTTCTTCTGAAGAGGCGGTATCCTACGGACAGTGCGTTGCCAGAGGGGGAACATCCCGGGGATACCAGGGACATTACCGCTACCGTGTATTGACCCAGGATTCCGGAAGTATGGTCATCTTCCTGGACTGCAGCACAGAGCGGAGCAGCGACCGTTTTTTTCTGCTGCTCTCCTGCGCCATTGGCGCAGTTGCCTTTGCTGCCGTCTCCTGTATTGCGGCTTTGTTTTCGCGGCGGGCCATCCGCCCCATAGAAGAGGCGATGGAAAAGCAGCAGCAATTTTTAGAAGATGCGAGTCACGAGTTGAAGACTCCCCTGGCCATCATATCTGCCAACAACGATGTGCTGGAGCTCACGGTGGGAACCAGTCAATGGTCAGACAGCATTCGCAACCAGGTATCCCGCATGGACGGGTTGCTGCAATCTATGCTGGCTCTCACGAAGCTGGATGCCCAGCGTCCGGAGCTGCACATGGAGCTGCTGGATTTCAGCTCCCTGATTTCTCAGGCGGCAGAGTCATTTGATGTGTTGGCAAACGCCAATCAGGTTTCCCTTTCCCTTCAGGTGGCGCCCGGCGCATTTGTCACAGGCGATGCAGACAGCCTGCGGCAGCTGGTTTCCATTTTGATGGAAAACGCAATCAAATATGCCGGACCGGGCGGCAAGGTAGTGGTGCACCTGGATAAGCAGGGGAAGTCACTCTGCCTTTGGGTAGAAAATACCTGCACGGAGCTTCCCACAGGAAACTTGAATCGCCTGTTCGACCGCTTCTACCGGGCAGATACCTCCCGCTCCCGGGAGACAGGCGGATATGGAATTGGGCTTTCCATCGCCAAATCCATTTGCCTGGCGCATCATGCCAAAATCTCTGCAGAGGCTGTGGAGCCGAAATCTATTCGCTTTACCGTCTCCTTTTCATAATTGTTAGCCAAACATTATGCCATGCTGTGGCAGCGGTTGCGCTGTCCGGCATGGCATTTACAATTTGTTTACTGGTTTCCTCAACTTGCTTTAAGGTTCCGGCGGTAGAATGTCAATAAAACATAGGAAGAGGAGGAAAATATGGAACTGTGCAGCTGTTTTCAACGGTTTGAGCAAAAGTATTTACTAGACACGGATACTTACCAGAAACTTCGGCTGGAGCTCACCCCTTATATGGAGTCTGATCAGTACGGAATCAGCCACATATCCAGCATCTATTTCGATACGCCAGATCGCCGGCTGGTTCGTAGCTCCCTGGAAAAACCAGTTTACAAGGAAAAGCTCCGTCTGCGTTGCTATGGTTTGCCTGGCCCCCAGGACCCGGTTTACGTGGAAGTAAAAAAGAAATATAAGGGCATCGTGTATAAGCGCAGAGTGGAGATGCCCCTGAAGGAAGCAGAGGCGTACCTCTACCATGGATGCCGGCCAGCCAGGGACACCCAGGTCTTACGAGAGGTGGACTATATGCGCCAATTTTACCGGGAATTGGTCCCGGCAGCGTACATTGGTTATGAACGTGTGGCGTTGTATGGCCTGGAAAATTCCGGCCTTCGTGTCACCTTTGATTGGAATTTAAGGTGGAGAGATCAAAACCTGCACCTGGACGGCAGCACAGAAGGCCGCTTGCTTCTCCCGGAAGACCAGTGGCTGATGGAAATTAAACTGCCAGATGTCATGCCCCTGTGGATGGCCCGGCTTTTCAACCGCTTACAGGTATTTCCCACCTCTTTTTCCAAATATGGGACTGCCTACCGGGAAAGCGCGTATATGAGCAGAATTCCGGAAAGCTCCCAGGCAAATAGCCAACAGAAAGGAGAGATTATTTGTGCTTCATGAAATTTTTTCCAGTGTTTTTCAAACCGGTAGCTCTGCATTTGAATTGGGACCATTTTTGGCATGTACGGCAGTTTCTTTGCTCCTTGGTCTTCTGATCGCCTGGACCCATGCCCACGGAAGCGCCTGCAGCCGCAGTTTTCTTTTGACCTTGGTTATGCTGCCTGCTGTAGTGCAGACCGTCATTATGCTGGTCAATGGCAGCATTGGCACCGGCATCGCGGTAGCAGGGGCTTTTAGCTTGATTCGCTTCCGCTCTGTACCCGGAGGCGCCCGGGAAATTGGAAGTATTTTCCTGGCCATGGCCATCGGCCTGGCGACAGGCATGGGTTATTTGGCCGTTGCAGCTTTATTTGCGGGTCTGATGTGCCTGGTCAACCTGCTGCTATCCGTCTCCGGCTTTGGAAAGAGCGCCAAGGGAGAGCGCATACTGCGCATGACCATTCCCGAGGTCCTGGATTATGAAGGAGCTTTTGACGATCTTTTTGATACTTACACAGTACGTTGGGAACTGGAGAATGTGCGGACTGCCAATATGGGAAGCATGTATAAGCTGTGCTACCGAATCGTTTTAAAAGGCGGCATCAGCGAGAAAGCTCTCCTGGATGACTTGCGCTGCCGGAATGGGAACTTGGAAATTTCCTGTGGTAAGGTTACTTCCCAGGACGACTTGCTGTAACAGGAGGAACCAGTCGATGCATCAATATATGGGAAAACTGGCAGCTCTGGCGGCTGTTATATGGGCCATCAGCTGCCTGACCGGCTGCGCTGCGCCCACAGGGGCAGAAAGCACAGAGCCGGAAGTCGCCCCTACAGCAAACCAGAGCTTTTCTGCCTCTGATTTGGAGGTGGGATATGATGAGACTACCGCGACGAATATTACCTGTCTGGATACCTCTGCGAAAATCAGCGGAAGTGGGGCAGAGATATCCGACGGCGTCATCACCATCACCCAGGGTGGTCTTTATGTGCTGTCCGGCTCCCTTTTGGGGCAGCTCCGAATCCGGGCGGAGGGCCAGGAGGTGCAGCTGGTACTGGACGGTCTATCCATCGCCAGCCAAGATGGTCCTGCGCTGTGGGTGGAGCAAGCTGAAAAGGTAGTGGTACTGTTGTCTGACGGCACAGTAAATTCACTGACAGACAGTCTGACCTATACCTTGGAGGATGGGAAAGACGAGCCCAACGCCTGTCTCTACTCCAAAGGAGCTCTCACCATCAATGGAGAGGGTACCTTGGATGTCACAGGCAACTACCATCATGGCATTTTCTGCAAAGACATTCTCTCCATTACAGGCGGTGCCTTTCATATTACGGCTGCAAATGACGGAGTAAAAGGGAAGGCCGGTGTGAAGATCCTGGCAGCTGACATGACCATTCAGGCCGGGGGAGACGGCATCCAGTCCAACGAAGATCAGGATCCCAGCCAAGGCTATGTATTCATCGGGGATGGGACCTTCCAAATTACTGCCGCCTCGGACGGAATTCAGGCTGAGAGCACATTGCAAATTTCCGGTGGAAGCTTTCATGTGGCAGCAGGTGGCGGAAGCTCCAATACGGCGCAGGCAGCAAGCTCCGATACAGACAGCGCAAAGGGACTGAAAGCAGGTACTGCCATCGAGATATCCGGCGGCACATTCCAGTTAGATACCTATGATGATGCCGTTCATTCCAATGGCACGTTATATGTGACCGGTGGTGAATTTACCATATCCACTGGAGATGATGGCTTCCACAGTGATGGGGAGCTGACCATCAGCGATGGAACTGTGCAAATTGACTCCAGCTACGAGGGGATTGAGGGCATGCAAATTACCATTTCTGGCGGAGAAATTACTGTCAAGGCATCCGATGACGGTCTGAATTCCGCAGGCGGCTCCGATGAAATGTCAGCAGCTCCCCAGGATCGCTTCTGGGATCAGGCAAATTCAGACTGCTGGATTCGAATCACAGGCGGAACGTTGCAGGTGGACGCCGGTGGGGATGGACTGGATTCCAATGGCGGCTTATATGTTGACGGGGGCTGCGTTTTGATCAGTGGTCCCACCTCCTCCGGCGATGGCGCTCTGGATTATGGCTCCGTGGCAGAAGTCACCGGTGGGACAGTCATTGCAGCAGGCAGCGCCGGCATGGCCTCTGGATTTGGAGAAACCTCCAGTCAGTACTCCTTCCTGATTGCCTTTGCCACCCCCATTCCCGGAGGAACAGACATGACCGTTACGGATTCTGAGGGAAACGTAATTTGTACCTATACTCCCACAAAGGATTATCAAAGCGTGGTGGTCAGCACACCGGAGCTGGTTTCCGGTGGCACCTATACCGTCACAGCAGGAGAGCAGACCGAGGAGGTCACATTGACCGGTATGGCTACCAATTCCAACGGGATATGGGGGCCGGGAGGCGGGAGGCCAGGGCGGCCTGATGGCTTTGGAAATGGTGACCCAGGAGAGATGACGCCACCAGATGGGGCCGGACCTGGCGGACAGCCACCAGCGGGCGATCAGGGAAAAGAACCGGGGCAGCTGCCAGATGCGTATCGCCCGTAACAAAATTGGGGGTGCTGCAAACATTTGCAGCACCCCCAATGGGATCAATCTGGGTTAAATACCGGTCATGGCTTGAAACACATCCACCTCACCCTGCTGGATGCTCTTCTCCATGGCCAAGCCTTCGTCAATATCTACATCGGTCAGCATGCCGTTCTGGGTACAGATGATCCGTCCGCTTTTTCCCTGGCGCAGAATTTCCACCGCGCAGTAGCCCATTTTTGTGGCATTGACCCGGTCCCGCGCAGAGGGGGTACCGCCGCGCTGAATGTGCCCCAGCACCGTCACCCGAGGGTCCAGGTCGATTTCTTCTTTGATCTTTGCGGCAATCGCTGCGGCGCTTCCTGCACCTTCTGCAACGACGATCATGTAATGGGTAAATCCATTCAAACGGGCCTGACGGATCTTTTCGATCACATCCCGGTCAAAATCAATGGGCTCTTCCGGCACCAAAACTGCAGTGGCGCCTGTAGCCAGGCCAACATACATGGCCAGATATCCGGCATTGCGGCCCATAACCTCCACCACAGAGCAGCGCTCGTGAGACTGCATCGTGTCCCGCAGCTTGTCAATGCATTCGATGGCGGTATTGGCTGCCGTATCAAAGCCGATGCAATAATTGGTGCAGCTGATGTCGTTGTCAATGGTACCAGGAATTCCTACCACGGAAATGCCATATTTGGAGAGCGCCTGTGCGCCGCGGAAGGTTCCGTCACCGCCAATGGCAACAATACCATCCAGCCCCAGGAATTTGCATGTACTGACAGCCTTACGCTGTCCTTCCTCTGTCATAAACTCTGTACTTCTGGCTGTGTAAAGAATGGTGCCGCCACGGTTGATGATGTGGGCCACACTTTTCTCATCCAATTTTACAATATCGCCGTGGATCAACCCATTCCACCCCCGGCGAATGCCATAACACTCAATCCCGCGATAGAGCGCCGTCCGGACCACAGCCCGCACGCAGGCATTCATACCTGGTGCATCGCCGCCACTGGTCAAAACACCGATACGCTTGACAGACATATTGACAGACCTCCTCTTTACTTTTACACGTAACAGTTGTGCTGCCGGAGCAGCAGTTGAAATACATGTCTATTTTAATGGATTTTCTACTTGTTGTAAAGCGCAAATTTGAGGACCGTGAAGGGTCATCCAGGGCCTTTTGGAGTTTTTTGGTAAGAATATGGGCTGTTTGTTGAAAATTTCCGGCTTTTTTGATAAAATCGAGAAAAACGCAGATATTTAAGATATTAAGAATGAATTCGACGTGTTGCAAACCCGTTGCCTCTATGGTAAGATAGAAGCGCAACTTGCGAAAGAGAGGGGTGGCAATTATGAAAAAGTTTTTTTCGTTACTTGTGTGCATTGCTGTTCTCTTATTTGGATGTGCCAGTGGCATGCAGCAGAAGATGGCGGAAAACGCAACCCCAGAGCCAGTTGAATCCCAGGTGCAGGAGAGCAGCGAGCTTTTGCTGCCCAACCCAGAAGAGCCACAAGAGGAATCTTCCAGCATAACTCTGGTGCCAGATTTTCGTGCTTCCGCCACAACGAATACAGAACGCATTTGTGATACGATAGACGACACCGTTCTTTTCACAAAGCAAATTCAAGAAACCTCCTTCCTTCTGCCGGCTGTCACGGAGACGGAGTTGCAGATCAACACTGTGCTGCAAGAGCGTAGGGAGGAATCTGACGCAGAAGCAGCCAAGCTATCGTCCCTGGCTTCTGACACGTATCATACGCTTCTGGCAGATGATGAAATGCTGAATTTCTATGGATACAGCTACTACACGCTGGATGCCATCACCCGACTGGACTGCATCGCGTTTTCCATGACAACATATTTCAGCAGCTATACAGGCGGAGCCCATCCAAACAATGTCCAGGAAGCCTTCAACTTCAGCCTGGAAGACGGAGACCGGCTGTCCCTGGAAGAGGTTTTGCAGCCCAAAGGGACTCGTGCCCTGGAATTCATGATTCTGGAAAGACTTCAGGAAAAAGCAGATGGGTTTGGCTTGTTTCCAGAGTATGAGAGTGTGGTGGCAGAGAGATTTCAACCGGATGCATTGTGTACCCAGACCGATTTCTGGTATTTTTCCAATACTGGCCTTGTGGTTTTTTTCAATCCATATGACATCTCTCCCTATGCCGCAGGCGTGGTGAAAATCGAATTCCCCTACGAGGATTTGAAGGGAATTTTAAAGCCAGAGTATTTCCCCGCTGCTGCCGACCCCGCGGCCAAGGCTGCTGCACCTGTCCTTTCTTTTCCTGCAAACATGAATCCGGAACAGTATCAAACCGTAGAATATGTGGAGGCTGCAACCAATGATTCCAACGTAACCTTTGCCATGTACGGCAGCGATACGGTTTACAATCTCTCCCTGTCCCTGGTTGATTGGGTGGAGGAACAGCCGTTTTTGCGGCAATCAATTTATGCGGCAAATTATCTGTCAGACTCAAATCTGGTGGTCATTCAAGCGGATGCAGCAGTGGAACGGGGAAATATATGCATGCAGTACGATTCTGGAAATGGTATCACGCAAAGTGTGTATTTTGGCCTGGCTTATGAAGATGGAGCCTACCATTGGATTACGGAATAATGGAAAACGGAGGTCGTGTAAAATGAGAAAATGGATTGCAGCAGCCTTATGTTTGAGTATGATCTTGTCTGTTTGCGGTTGTCAGCAGCAGGAAGAAGGGGAGCCCTCCGTTTCTTCTACAGCCGCTCCAACAACTCCAACGGAAGGGACGGAGGCTTCTGTGACCCAAGTGCCAGAAAAAGTCACAGATCCGACTCAGGACCCTACGGAAGTTGCGGTTCCCTCAGAAGCTCCCTCCGAGGGGGAGACGACTCCCCCAGTAACCGGAACACAAGAAATCCCCTTGGTGGCGGTATCCCTGATCCCCGTTCTGGAGGAAGAAACGGACGAAAACGGAACCACGATTTTTCGGTACCAGTACCAGACCATTACAGCAATCCTCCCAGATGCACCGGATGCCAGCGAAAAGATCACCAGTACAATGGAAGAGCGCGGAAAAGAAGCGGCCGGTTCGGTGGAGGAAATTTTAAACTGGGCCAGGCAAGATTATACCGGTGACAGCAGCTGGGTACCCTACTCCTGCCAGGTTGCATTTGTCCCGGCCCGCGTGGATGCCACGACCGTCAGCTTTTCCGGCGCTGTCTGGAGCTTTTCCGGCGGTGTGCATCCCAACTGCACACGGATCTCCTGCAGCTTTGATGCAGCATCCGGAGACGTTTTGACTCTGTCGGATATACTGTCCAATACAGACGTCGTGGAAGCACTTTATCTGAAGGTAATGGATGGCCTGGACCAGCGTAGTCGGGAGCTGGACCCGAACCAGTCCGTTTGGAACGACGGCTATGAAGAGATTGTTCGGGAGCATTTCAATTTGGAGCATGTTTCCAGCGCATCTTGGTACTTTTCTGATACAGGAATGCACTTCTATTTTTCACCCTATGAAATCGCACCCTATGTGGTTGGTGAGGTGGATATTGAAATTCCGTATGCAGAGCTTCGGGGCATCCTCAAGGAGGAATACTTTCCGGAAGCAACCACATATGAGGGCGCCTTCTCTCTGAATGCAGCCCACCAGGAACAAGTGGATTCGACTCAATTTGAGGAGAACATACTTGTGGATTTAAAAACAGATGGAACCAAAGTCGCCGTATTTTCCGGTTCTGTCATTCACCGTGTCCAGTTGGAGCAAGGGAGCTGGAGCGCAGAGAATCAGCAAACCGGATCCAGCCAAGTAGTTTTTGCAGCAAACCGCCTGACCGGGCAGGATCTGCTGCTCATCACTGCGGACCTGACCGATGCGCAAGCCGGACTGCGTCTGACGCTGCACTGTGGAGAGAACGAAACCCGATCTTATTTCATCAGTCAGAATCAGGAAGATGGCGCCATTCTTTTGGAAGCAGGCGCCTAAAGCAATGGGGCAGGGGAGTAGCGGAGGCTACTCCCCATTTTCAGGCTTCAATTTGGAAATGGGATTTGCCTCAGCTGCAATTTTTAGCTCTGTGCTTTCAATATGGGTGTATATCTGAGTTGTATTCAGATTCTCGTGGCCCAAAACCTCCTGGACCGTTTTCACATCCACACCATTAGACAGCATGAGGGTTGCAGCAGTATGACGTAGCTTATGGGCAGAAAACTGACTGGCGTCCAAGCCGGCGGCTAACATGTGCTTTTTCACCAGACGGTGGACGGCTGCTACGCTGATTCGGTTGTAATCCCGGGACCCAAAGAGAGCGCGATTGTCAGACAGGATTTTTTTGTTGCGTTCAACCAGGTAGTCGTCAATGGCCTTTCGGCAAGAAGTCCCAAAATAGACCATCCGTTCCTTGTTTCCTTTGCCAACCACACGAATGCGATCTTCATAGACGTCGGAGAGATTGAGCCCCACCAATTCGCTGCGTCGAATGCCACAATTGAGAAAAAGCATCAAAATCGCGTAATCCCGTTTTTGATTGGGGCCAGAGACGGCTTTTAAAAGTGCGGCGGATTGCTCGTAGGTCAGATATTTCGGCAGACTTTTCCTCAGCTTAGGATACTCCATATCTGCCACGGGATTGACCGTAAGCTGCTTTGTGCGGACAGTTAGATATTTATAAAAGGATTTTATGGCAGAGAGCTTCCTGGCCCTGGCAGTAGGCGTGATGCCGTAGGCCGGCCGGGCCGCATCCGGATTTTCCGTCCGATCGTTGGCCAAATAAGAGAGAAACTCAAAAATATCCGACGTAGTAATAGAACGTATGAATTCCAGGTCCACATCCCGGATGGTAATCTCGTCCAGTCTGGAACGAACCGGCATGCCGGCCCGCATGAGCTTCATAAACCGGAAAAACATCCTCAGGTCCAAATAATACTCCGAAATGGTCTTGGGCGATTGACCTTTGATGGTTTCGTGATATGCCAAAAAGTCCCGCAAAATCTGGGGACAGTCCGAATCGTAACGCATGTTTGCGCCTCCTAGACGTAATTTCTGGATCTAAGTATATCATACTTGCTTCCCAAACGCAACAAAATTTTTATTTTGTTGCGTTCGTTCCTTTCCCGGATTTCCTCCCTCCTGGGCTATTTCCCCCGGCGTAAGCGTTGAGGTTTCCGGCTGTGTTCCTCGCCTGTTTTTGTTGCGTTGCGAACTTTTGCCCCCTTTTCTCCTTATGGCCGCAGCCGTGGGAGCGCTCAGCAAATACCGCCTCAGATGGCCGTTTAGGCCGTCTGGGGCGGTTTTTGCGATTGCGCGGTTCATCCATATTCCCGCTTAGTTTGGGCCTCCTGGGTCAATTCTGGCGGTCGGCGGTGCTGGCATTTTCAGGTTTGCCGATGGCCACTCTTGTATGCCCTGCGCCTCCGGCGCTATGCTGCCGGTTACAGAGTAGTCATAACTGTTCTTGGAAAATTTTTTCGACATTTTCTAATAATATTCCAAGTGCATCTTCTGAAATATGGCGTTGCTCTCTCGCCCAATACAGCATGTCAATTATTTCATTCTTGAGCTTTTCCATTCTTCTTCCCTCCTTTCCATATACTCCTGTAATATTCTATTGATTATATAGCTAATTGTCCTATCTTCTTTTTCTGCAATTTCTGCTAAAGCTTTCTTAATCTCTGGCGTTGTTTTGAAACCTATCATTTCGCTTTTTTTTGACATTGTACTTGCTCCTTTTCGCACTTGATTTTACCATATTAACTTGTGTCTGTGCCTAATTTCAACAAAGTTAACCACATTTTACAAAAGTGCTTGTAAGCGCTTGACAAATGAAGTTAACCATGTTAACCTATATGTACTGGCGCTTCTTTGTCGGTATAAAACAAGAATAAGGGAGGCCGTACGGATGTTGTCAGACGAGACTTCGTTAGTTTAAGTTTACAAATTATTTTTTAGGAGGATAAAATAATGAACGAAATGCAGGTTGTTGGAATTCAAAAGTCCAGTTTCAAGGGTGACAATGGGGAGACTGTGACCGGCTTCAACGTCTATATGCTGTTTGACCAGCGTGGTGTTGATGGTCAGGCCGCTCATCGGTTTTTTGTGATGCCGTGCAAATTCGTGAACGGTGTCATCCCCAAACCTGGGGATATTGTGGTTGTTTACTTCAATCGTTTTGGGAAGGTGCAGTCCTGTGAAGTCCAGTAACGGTTCTCCCAATACTGGGCTGTTGCTTACGCTGCTTTCTGAGCTATCTCAAATCGTTGCTGCTGGGCTGGATATGTGTAAGCTACAGGAGCAGGTATCAAGCTTGTCGGCTCAGGTGACTGCACTCCAAGGTCTATATTCGGAACTTTTGAGTAGGGTCAAAGAACTGGCCGATGAGTTAGACTGAATTGTCTCTGACCGCTGTGAAGCTGGGCAGAACGGTGTTCACAATTTGATACAGGCGGCTACTACGACTAAGCCGCCTGTGTGTCAGTGTCAGAGGTGTCTTATGGATTGGAAAAAAGAACGCTCTCGTCTTTGGAATGTTTTGTTGTATCCCGATGATGAGAGCCATGTTACTGCTCTCGCCTCTATCCGTGCTACATACCATTATGTTGCTATCTGTCATGATAAAGACGTGAATCCTGAAACTGGTGAACTGAAGAAACCACATTATCATGTGATTATCAAATTTTGTCAAGCTCGTTGGAACTCCTCTATTGCGGAGGAGTTGGGTATTACTCCCAACTACATGCAGAAGACTGGTAGTTGGGATAATTCGGCTAGATATCTACTCCATGATGGAGTAGATGAAAAATATCAATATGATAAGTCTGAATTGGAAGGTCCTCTTGCTCCGGCTGTTGTGAAGATATTGGAAAATGATATTGAGGATGTACGTGTGAAGAATCTTTTGACGCTTATTGATGGTTCTGGATTTCTGTCCATGACTGCGCTAATCTATCTTGCCTGTGACAATGGCCTTTATGGCGAACTTCGCCGTATGGGCTATATGGTCCGGGATGTGTTGGCTGAGCATAATGCTAGATTTGTGCAGCCTTACGATGAAGGTTGAAGTTGTCTGAATAGGAGGTGCCTATGCTTTGCCCTGGCTGTGGTCTTGATCGTAAACGTGGCCTTGGTCCTGGTGGTCACTGGTATCGGCTTGATATCTGTGCCTACGCTTTGAATACTACGATGGCTTGTCTGCGTGAGTATGTCTATTCTGGTCAGCTTCCTTCTCTGCGTTTTGGTCAGTCTTTGGAAAGGGGGTTTCTTATCCGTGACAGTGATCTCTACGCATTTTCGGCGGTTTTTGGCTCTGCTCTGCTGCCTGCTCCTTGTGGTTACTGGGCTGATTTCCCCCTTTGATGTTCATGCGGCCAGTGTCCCCGGCCAGTATGACGTGGTTGACCTTCTGGCGTCTGGCTTCTTCCCAGAAGGTGAGCTTGTCCAGACCAAGGCGGCAACTAGCTATACTTTCAATTGGGATGTCACGTCATCGGCTTCAATGGCTTATGTCTACATCAATGTCTATGCCCCTACTGCGCCTTCCGGCGTGACTTTAAATGGCGTTACTGGTACTCGTGTCTACAGCGGTGCGTTTTATCAATATCGGTTCGCCATGTCCCGTGTCTTGTCCTCTTGCACGGTGGTTGTCAGGTTTTCTAGCTCTGCGTCCCGGACTGTGTCTATCGGCTATGCTGTTGGTTCTGTTTCCGGCCAGTCGGTGTTTACAAGCTATAGTCGTCGCTCTCGTGGTTACTCGTCCGCTACGTGGGGTTCACCTGTCACCGTCCAGATTCCTGGCGGCGGCTCGTTTGTCTCCGTGATATCGTCTGATGTTCCGGCTAATCAACGAGTTAACGACTTCGAATTGATTTTTGATTGTAATATGGCTGCGGCTGATTACTTTACGGTTCATTTGTTAGTCCCCGCTGGGGCTGGCGGTATGGTAGATGGTTGGCGTTCGGCTTATGCCACTCCCCCTTCCTTTTTCCTTGGCTCTTCTTTTACTCATACTTATCCGCTTGACATTATTAATGTCGATTCTTACTATGATGCTGCTACACAGATTGGTTATGGCCGTGGTAGTTGGCACATGGTGTATACCGTTGATGTATCTGGCTATAAGCTGGATAGCTATGACGTGATGTGTGACTTTACCCTTTTTGGGGTTCAGTCACCTGATAACCCTAGTAAGTATGGTTTTCACTATAACTGTCTATCTGCTTGTTTGGGTCTCAACGTTGATGACGGTAGCCCTTGGAGGGCTTTTACCTCTTGGCTTGGCACTCAGTTTACTAGTGTTAAGTCTTCTATTGCTTCTCTGGGTAATACTATCGCATCCCAGTTTTCTAGTCTTAAGACTAGTTTGTCTTCTTGGTTTTCGTCTTTAGAGAGTAAAATCCAATCTGCTATTAACCCTACGCCTAATAAAAATACGACAGATAGTCAGCAAGGTGTTAGCGATGACATTAGCGCAATGGACCAGTTTGAACAAGATGGATTTGGGAAAATCGAAAATGGAATGTCTGATATGCAGGCAGACATTTCAACTGGGGTGAAATCGTTCCTTCCTGCCCTTTCATTCATTCGCAAATACACAGATCATGTAGCTTCTGGTATTTCTGATTATCTTCTCGTCTTCACTCTTCCAGTTTTTGTAGGTCTGTTTCTTTTTATTTGCAATCGGCTCCCTGGGGTGACTAGGTTCGGTTCGAGTAAGCCTAAAAAGGAGGATTAACATGACTGCTTTATTGGATTTCTTTGGAACTGTTTTTGACGTTATCCGGAATTTCGTTTCTTCCACCATTTGGGCTTTGAAGTCTATTCCCACGCTGGCTACTTCTCTTGCTGGTGTCTATGCCTATGCACCTTCTTTTCTTCAGTATGCTTTGGTTCTGTGTTTCTCCATTACAGTTACCTTTGGTGTGCTCCGTATGCTGAAATGAGGTGTTCTGATTGGTTACATCCTTCTTGGATTGGATTACTGTCCAACTCCTTCCGGGTTTCTTTCGGCTTTTGGGATCTTTGAACATTGTTCCTGGTGTTTCTTTGCTGGGATTTCTCATTGCTATCACTTTGATTATTATCGTTGTCGGTGCAATTCTTATTCGTGTTTAGGAGGCTGTTATGAAATATGGATGTCGTTTTCTCCTGCTCCTGTGTGTGCTTTCTTGTCTCTGCCTTGTTGCTGGTGCTGTCGATGTTCTCCCAGATGATACTACGGTTCCCGATTTGGAACCTACAGTGCCGAAGGTTGCTTTGGATGATGAAACGTTGCAGGCCCTGGTCGATGCTCTTGCACCTACTGAGTCTGACGGGGATGTTGCTGCCTCTGATTCAGAGCCTACTGTCCCGTCTGTGATCCTTGACCCTGAATCGGTAAATTCTATCGCTGAAGCTATGGGGGAAGTCCTGGCAGATGCTGCGGCTCCAGAGGTAGCTGTGAATTTTGCTAACAGCCCAATGGGGGGGTACTATTTCGTTGCTGATTGTGCTCTTGGCCGGAACATGAAATTTTGGGTCCCTGCTGATTTTGCGTCTGATGCTTTAGCTTTTGATGATAATGGCCTTATTAACATGACCAATACTAACATCTACATAGTTGCAGATGACTCTTCTTATTCTAATTATATAATTTATGCTCC
>OIXV01000426.1_pt1 | contig 41191 bp, 33 predicted proteins | sample 1587771 | NCBI WGS metagenome assembly OIXV01 (sample SAMEA3888893, study PRJEB22519) | human gut metagenome | biome: human gut; feature: human-associated habitat; material: faeces | place: Denmark | collected 2010
ACCGTGGTTGTCCCAGCCGGGGATATAGGGGGTGTAGTAGCCCCGCATGGCGTAGGAGCGGGTGATGAAGTCCTTCAGGGACTTGTTGAGCGCGTGACCCATGTGCAGTCCGCCGTTGGAGAACGGAGGGCCGTCGTGCAGGGCAAAGCGGGGCTTGCCCTCGTTCTTTTTGAGCATCAGGTTGTAGAGGTCCATCTCCTCCCAGTGCTTGAGCATCTCAGGCTCGCGCTTGGGAAGACCCGCGCGCATCGGGAAGCCGGACTTGGGCATATTCAGCGTGCTTTTGTAATCCATGTTGCGTCTCCTTTATATGATAAATTACTTCTCTGCTTTCTTTTCGATCATCTTGCAGGGGAAAACGACCAGTCCGCATTCTTGACAAATTTCCGCATCGGGAAACTCCGGAAACGGGTCGCGCGTGAACACCGACGTATCATCGTCATCGAGCGGCCCCAGTTCTACAAGGTCGGTCGGCGATTTGAAAAACCGCAGCTCCTGCTGCGTCCAGAAAGGGTATTTCTGCGTGTGCATCGAGCCGCGCAGCATCTCTTTTCCACATTTTGGGCAATTCACACTTCGTCCTCCGGCAAAAAACAAAAGCGCCCTGTCCCCATAAAGAGACAAAGGCGCTGACCTCTGCGGTACCACTCTTCTTGCTGTGTTTTGCACAGCCGCTCAAATGCTGCGATATAACGGTCGCACCCGTCCGGCCTTACTCATGAGTTCAGTCCGGCTGCTCCGAGGTGATATTCAGCCCTGCCGCGTCCCGCCTTTCACCAAACCGGCGGTTCTCTTTGCCGCGGGGGAGAGGCTTACTTGTCCTCATCCACGCAATTTTTCATAATAGCAGTAGTAATATATCGGCTTTTTGCGGCTTTGTCAAGCCCGCGGTGCGCACATCGCAGCAGAAAAAGCGGTAAATTTGGTGTAAAAACTTGTGAGAGGCGGCAAAATAGGGCAAAGAGCGCTTGACAGCGCTAAAAAAATATGATACGGTTTGCAGCACGGAAAAAGGGAGTAGCCGGCGTCCACGGGCGTTGGGCGGGTCGTCATCGCGGGAGTTTTTCCCCGGCCTGTTCGCGAAATGGCAAGACTTTTACCCAGACGATCGTCTGCGGTAAAGGTCTTTTTTCTTTTGTCCGCACATCCAAAAAACTGAAGGAGTGTTTCAGCATGGATTTTCTGCTCGACGGCATCCGCGCCGTCACACCGCAGCAGTGCGTGATGTATGTGGTGGGCGCGCTGCTCATCTATCTCGCCATTAAAAAGGACTATGAGCCCTCGCTTCTGCTGCCGATGGGCTTCGGCGCGATCCTCGTGAACCTTCCGATGTCCGGCGTTCTGAACCAGATGGTCGCAGGCGTGGGCGAGAGTCAGGGCATCATCCAGTGGCTCTTTGAAACCACCATTGAGGCAAGCGAGGCGCTGCCGCTGCTGCTGTTCATCGGCATCGGCGCGATGATCGACTTCGGCCCGCTGCTCTCGAATCCGAAGATGTTCCTCTTCGGCGCGGCGGCGCAGTTCGGCATCTTCTTTGCGATGATCGCGGCGGTCATGCTGGGCTTTGATCTGAAGGACGCGGCCTCCATCGGCATCATCGGCGCGGCGGACGGCCCGACGTCGATCTTAGTCTCGCAGGTCTTGCACTCCAATTATATCGGGCCTATCGCGGTCGCCGCCTATTCGTATATGGCGCTCGTGCCGATCATCCAGCCGTTCGCCATCAAGCTCGTGACCACCAAGAAAGAGCGCGCGATGCACATGCCCTACAACCCCAAGCACGTCTCCCGTTCGCTGCGCATCTGCTTCCCCATCATGGTCACGATCATCGCCGGCTTCATCGCGCCGATGTCCGTCTCGCTCGTGGGTTTTCTGATGTTCGGCAACCTCCTGCGCGAGTGCGGCTGCCTTGACCGTCTCTCCCAGACCGCGCAGAACGACCTTGCCAACCTCATCACGCTCCTGCTCGGCATTACGATCTCCTTCTCCATGCAGGCCGACCAGTTCGTCAATCTCGACACGCTGAAAATCATGCTGCTCGGCCTCGTCGCGTTCGTGTTCGATTCCATCGCTGGCGTGATGTTTGCAAAGCTTCTGAACCTCTTCTGCAAGAACAAGGTGAACCCCATGGTCGGCGCGGCCGGTATCTCGGCCTTCCCGATGTCCGCGCGCGTCATCCAGAAGATGGGGCAGGAGGCGGACTGCACCAACCACCTGCTGATGCACGCCGTCGGCGCGAACGTCGCCGGTCAGATCGCATCAGTGCCCGCGGGCGGCATGATCTTGAATCTCGTGCCGCAGCTCATGGGTTAAGGAGGAACGCACTATGACAAATCTTGAGATCGCGCTGCTCATCACGGGACAGGGAATGCTCGGCATCTTCGCCGTCATGGCCCTCATCACCGTACTGGTCACACTCTTCACTAAATTCGGTAAAAAGTAAAACCCCAGACATAAACAGGCGGCCGCTGCCAACGCAGCGACCGCCTGTTTTCGTATATAAGGGTTAAAAGCCTCGCAGAGTTTCGAGCCCGCAGGCTCGAAATGATTTTAATCGTAAATCGCCGCGACCGGTGCGTGGCGATTTACACCTCTCAGTCCGCAAGTGTGGAAGTTGCCCGCCAAGGCGGGCAACTTCTGCGCGCAGCGGGCTGCAATCCCCTCTCAAAAACGCGGGACTCAGTCCCGCGTTTTTGAAGTAATATAGAGCATTAAAGCCGCAACATCTGCCGGACTGACGCCCGAAATCCGCCCCGCCTGCCCCAGATTCTGCGGGCGGATGGCGGCGAGCTTTTCGCGCGCCTCCAGGCGAAGACCGTCGATCTTCGCGTAGTCGATGTCCTCGGGGATGGCGCGGCGCTCCAGGCGCGCAAACTCTGCGACCTCCGCCATCTGGCGGCGGATGTAGCCCTCGTACTTGACCGCGATCTCCACGCTCTCGGCGAGCGCGGGCGGGAATTCGCGGCAGCCCTCGTCAAAGGCCCGCAGGTCGTCATAGGTGAGCTGCGGGCGGCGCAGCAGCGCGATGAGGGGACTGCCGTCGCGCACCTCTGCCGTGCCGCGCTCACTCAGAAGGGCGTTGAGCGCGTCGGACGCGCCTACGCCCGTGTGCTCGAGGCGCTTGATCTCGCGGCGCACCGCGTCGTATTTGCCCACGACCTTTTGCAGCGTTTCATCGCTGACAAGGCCAAGCTCATGGCCGATTGGCGCAAGGCGCTCGTCGGCATTGTCCTGGCGGAGGATGAGGCGGTATTCGCTGCGGCTCGTCATCATGCGGTAGGGCTCGTTCGTCCCCTTGGTCACAAGGTCGTCGATGAGCGTGCCGATGTAGGCCTGCTCGCGGCCCAGGATGAAGGGCGGCTCGCCCTTTATCTTCCGCGCGGCGTTCACGCCCGCGACGAAGCCCTGCACCGCCGCCTCCTCGTAGCCCGACGAGCCGTTGAACTGTCCCGCGCCGTACAAGCCCGAAATATGCTTGTATTCAAGCGTCGGGTAGAGCGCGGTGGGGTCGATGCAGTCATACTCGATGGCGTAGGCCGGACGCATGATCTCCGCGTGCTCAAGGCCCTTGACCGAGTGCAGCATTTCAAGCTGCACCTCCTCGGGCATGGACGACGAAAAGCCCTGAATGTAGAGCTCTTCTGTATCGAGGCCCATGGGCTCGATGAAGAGCTGGTGGCGGGGCTTATCGGGAAAGCGGACGATCTTTGTCTCGATACTCGGGCAGTAGCGCGGACCGACGCCCTCGATGACGCCCGAGTAGATGGGGCTCCGATCCAGATTCTCGCGGATGACGCGGTGCGTCTCCTCGCTCGTATACGTTAAGTAGCAGACCACCTGATTTTGAGGCGGCGTTTGCGTCGAAAACGAGAAGGGCAGAGGCGCTTCGTCGCCCGTCTGCACTTCCATTTGCGAAAAATCGACGCTGCGCGCGTTCACGCGCGGCGGCGTGCCGGTCTTGAAGCGGCGCAGGGGAAGGCCGAGCTTCCTGAGTGCTTCCGCCAGCGTCAGCGAGGCGTGCATCCCGTCCGGGCCGCTCTCGCGCACACATTCTCCGACGATCGTGCGCCCGTCCAAAAATGTGCCCGAGCAGAGGATGACGGCCCTGACCGTGTAAACGCCGCCCGTTTCGGTCACGACGGCGGACACGTGGCCGTCGGTGACGCGTAAGTCGACGATCTCCGCCTGCCGCAGCAGCAGATTTTCCTGTGTTTCGAGTGTGTGCTTCATCACGCTCTGATAGCGCCGCCGGTCGGCCTGCGCGCGCAGCGACCAGACGGCGGGACCCTTGCCGCGGTTAAGCATCCGGTACTGGATGCAGGCTTCATCCGCCGCCTTTGCCATCTCGCCGCCGAGGGCGTCCAGCTCGCGCACGAGATGGCCCTTGCCCGTGCCGCCGATGGCGGGGTTGCAGGGCATGTTGCCCACCGCGTCTAAGTTGATGGTAAAGCAGACCGTTTTCATGCCGAGGCGCGCACAGGCAAGAGATGCCTCGATGCCCGCGTGTCCCGCGCCGATGACGGCGACATCGTAGCTTCCGGCAGAAAATTCACGCATAGCCTCAGCCCCTTTCCAGTGTGATGACCGCCACCTGCGGCCTGTTCAGAATGCGCGGGATGACGCGCGGCGAGTTTCCGAGCCCGCGGTTGACGAAGACGGATGCGCCGTTGTCTGAATAAAAGCCTGCCGTGTGCGTGGGGAAGAGGTTCCTCTGCGTGCCGAACACCCCGCCCACGAACGGAAATCTCCAGATGCCGCCGTGGCCGTGACCGGAGATCGTTAAGTCTGCACCGAGGAGACTGTATTCCCGCGCAAAGCGGTCGTTGCGGTGCGCGAGCAGCAGCCAGAAGGGGTCGCCGCAGGCGGCGTAGACCTCCTGAGCAAGCTCGTACGGCGTTTCCTGATCGGCGTAGCCGTTCGGATCATCGATGCCCGCGAGGACGATACTGTCGCCGTTTCGCAGCAGCGGTACGAATTCGTTCGAGAGCACCGTCACGCCGGATTCCCGCAGTGTGCGCTTGATCTCCTCCACGACCTTTGTGCCGTGACCCCACTCGTGGTTGCCCGTGACGTAATACGTCGGCGCGATGGCTGAGAGCGCCGCGCCGACCTCACCGGCGTAGACGGTCGGGTTTTCGGTCTTGCGGTCGACTAAGTCGCCCGTCACGAAGATATACTCCGGCTGCGCGGCCTTGACCGCACTGTACAGGCGCTCGTTGCCCTTGCCGAAGTATTTGCCATGCAGATCGCTGAGCTGTACGATGCGGCAGCCGTCAAAGCCCGCGGGCAGCGCGAGCGATGAGAACGTGACCTCGTCCGTCTCGATGCTGCTGTTGTCCCAGCAGAGGAAGAGGCCGAACAGCACGATGAGGACAAGCAGATCGCGCAAAAAATGATGTTTTCTTCTTTGATTCGCCATGGAAACTCCTATCGCTATGCGCACAAATGCGCGAAAAAGGTAAGGGGCGGCTTTTTTGCCGCCCCTTATTGTAGCACAATGCACTGCCGCGAAACAAGAAATTTATTCCGCGCTCTTGAGACTTTCGACCATGTCGATCTTCTTCATCCGGAAGTGCGCGAGCACGTTGACCGCGACGGAGAAGAGCACCGTCAATATCGCCGCGTAGACATAGGCCGACGTTGCCGTCTGCCGCCCGAACATCATGAGGTCGATCTCCGTGGAGCGGACAAGGTAGATGTGCAGCCAGTGGCCCATGAAGCAGCCCAGCAGGATGCCGAACACCGTGAGCACGATGTTCTCGCGATACACATAGGCCGAGACCTCGCCGTCGTAAAAGCCCAGCAGCTTGATCGTCGCGAGCTCGCGCTGGCGCTCGGTGATGTTGATGTTCGAGAGGTTGAAGAGCACGACCATCGCCAGCGCCGCCGCCGCCAGAATGATGATGACCACAACGAAGTCCACGCGCTCCATGCTGTGCATGTAGGTATCCTGCGTGTCGCGCATGCGCGAGGTCGTCGCCACGCCGCTCATGTCGAGCAGCTTTTCAAAAATGGCGTTGCAGGTGTCGGTATCGTCGCTCGTGAAGTTCAGAAGGTAGGCGTTCGGCTCGCCGTCGGCGTGGAGCGCATTTTCATAGTAGCCGGGCGTCATATAGACGAAGTGGCCCGTATAGTGCTCGTAGATGCCCGCGACCGTCACATCGCCGCGCACGTCGCCGTCGAGGAAGAAGGTGTCGCCCACCGAGACCTTCAAAAGCTCGGAGAGCTTCTGGTCGATGTATACGCCCTCATCGCCCATTGTGATGGGCTCGCCGCTCTTGTAGTCGAAAAGGTCCACGACCTTGCCGATCTCGTCCGCCTCCATCACCTCGACATAGGCGGTGGTCGAATAGGAGGGGGTGACCACCGTGGCGGACGAGGCCTCGCAGGGAACATAGCTCACAATGCGCTCATCGCCTGCGAGGAAGTCCTCCACCGCCTGGCGCTCAGTGCTCAGCGCATTGTCCGAGAGCGTCACCTGCGCGGAGTAGTGGAAGAGATCGTCATACTGGCGCGACATCGTAAAGAGAAGGGACGAGCGCAGGCCGAAGCCCGCGATGATGAGCGCGGTGCAGCCGCCGATGCCGATGACCGTCATCCAGAAGCGCTTTTGATAGCGGAAGAGGTTGCGCGCCGTCACCTTATGGGTGAAGGACATTCTTTTCCACAGGGGACGGATGTACTCAAGGAAGACGCGCTTGCCCGCCTTCGGCGTGCGCGGGCGCATCAGGCTCGCGGGCGTTTCGCGCAGCGTGGCAAGGCACGCCCAGAGCGTTGCGAGCGTTGTGCAGGCGACTGCCGCCAGCACGGAGAAGATCGATATCTCCGGATAGGCGCGCAGCTCGATATCCGGCATCTGATACATGATCTGATAGGCCGTGAAGATCATCTTGGGGAAGAGGATGTAGCCGATGACGAGGCCGAAAACGCCGCCCGTCAGACTCGGCAGCAGCCCGTAGAAGAGATACTTGCGGGAAATGGCAAGGCTGCTGTAGCCCATCGCCTTGAGTGAGCCGATCTGCACGCGCTGCTCTTCGACCATGCGCGTCATCGTCGTGAGGCACACGAGCGCCGCCACGAGGAAGAAGATGATGGGGAAAACGCTCGCAAGGTTCGCCATGCGCTCGGCGTCCTGCCCGAAGCCCGTGTAGCCGGGATTGTAGCTGCGGCCGAAGAGATACCACTCGCAGCTTTCAATGTCTGCGACCTCGCGGCGGGCGTCGGTGATCTTCTTCTGCGCGTCGGCGATCTTTTCGTCGGCCTCGGCCTTGCCGTCCTCATAGTCGTTCAGGCCGTCGCGGTAGTCCTGCTCGCCCTTCTGCAGATCGCGGTAGGCGTCGGCCAGCTCCTGTGCGCCGGAGGCGTACTGCGCTTCGCCGTCGTCATACTCCTGCCAGCCCGTGTCCAGCTCTGCGCGCGCGGCATCGAGCTGCGCCTTGGCTTCGTCGAGCTGCTGCTGGGCCTGCTCCATCTGCTGCTGCATCGCGGCGAGCGCGGCGGGGTCCGTCACCGCAGCCATGCCCGCCCCGGCGGCAGCCTTTTGATCTTCAAATTCCCTGCGCGAGGCCTCGTATTGCGCAAGGCCGTCCGCATACTCCTGCTCGCCGTCCCGTAAGGACTGATAGGCCTCGTCCAGCCGCGCGCGGGAGTCCTTCAGCTCCTGCTGGCCGCTGCGGTAGTCGCGCCAGCCGTTGTCGAGCTTCTTTCGCGCATCGGAAAGCTCGCGCTGTGCCTTGCCGAGCTCTTCGTCGGCTTCCGCCTTCGCATCGTCGAGCTCCTGCTGTGCGTCGTCGAGCTTCTCTGTCGCCTCGGCCACGAGGGAGTCGTGCCGCAGCGCGGCGCGCTCATCGCCGAAAGCCTCGAGCGTGTCGATGACATCGTCGATATAGTCGTCGTACTCGTCATAGAACGCGGTCATCTCCGCCGCGCCCGTGACGCGCGCGTAGGCCGCCGTATAGTAGTCGAGCGCAAAGGCGTCGCGCGGCAGGTAGAGGTATGCCTTCACCGTGCCGCTGCCGATCGAGGAGGTGCCGCGCTCCACCGCAATATACACCGGCGAACGGACGGTGCCGACCACCGTGTATTGCTCGTCCGTGAGCGCGTCGTCCATCTTGCTGTCCGGCTCGAGGGCGATGGTATCGCCGATGGCGATGCCCAAAAGCCCCAGCATATTCTCTTCCACCACGCACTCGTCCGCGCGCGCGGGCATCCGCCCCTCGCGCAGCAGCACGTCGTTGATGCCCTGATCGCTCAGCGACAGGACCTTTACGACCGCTTCCGCCCCGTCGGAGGAGGCGAAGGCGTCGAGGACATACTCGCCCTCGGCGTTTTCGATGTTCTTCTGCGCCTTGAGCGCGTCGATATCGTCGTCCGTCAGGCCGAGGGTCGAGAGCACCTGAATGTCGGCCAGATGCAGTGAGTCGAGATAATCGTCGCCCGTGTGCTTCATATCCGGCGCAGTGGCCTTGAGTCCCGAGAGGAACGCGACCGACAGCGCGACCAAGATCATGATGGAGAAAAAGCGGCTCTTCGTGTGTCCGATCTCACGCCAGAAGTCCTTTTGCATCGCGCTTTTCATCGTGCCGCCCCCCTTACTTTCCGTGTTCCGCTCACCATTCGATCGTCTCTACGCTCTTCGGCGTCTCGTTGCGCTGCATGGTCTCCACCGTGCCGTTTTTGATGTGGATGACGCGGTCGGCCATTGGTGTAATGGCGCTGTTGTGCGTGATGACCACGACCGTCACGCCCTTTTCCCGACAGGTATCCTGCAAAAGCTTCAATATCTGCTTGCCCGTCACATAGTCGAGCGCGCCGGTCGGCTCGTCGCAGAGCAGGAGCTTCGGGTTTTTCGCGAGCGCGCGGGCAATGGCCACGCGCTGCTGCTCGCCGCCGGAAAGCTGACCGGGGAAGTTGTTCGCGCGCGCGGAAAGGCCGACCTCCTTGAGCACTTCCTCCGCGTCGAGCGGGTCCTTGCAGATCTGCGCCGCGAGCTCGACGTTTTCGAGCGCCGTCAAATTGCCGACGAGGTTATAGAACTGGAAGACGAAACCGATGTCGTGGCGGCGGTAGGTCGTGAGCTGGCGGGCGTTGAAGTCGCTCACGCGCGTGCCGTCGACCGTGATCGTGCCGCCCGAGCAGGCGTCCATGCCGCCGAGCATATTGAGCACCGTTGTCTTGCCCGCGCCCGAGGGACCCACGATGACGCAGAATTCCCCCTTACTGATGGTAAAGCTGATGTGGTCCACGGCGCGTATCTCCACCTCGCCGCTGTGATAGACCTTGGAAACATCTTCAAATGTGACGAACTCCGCCATTGCACGCGTCCTCCGTTTCAAAAATAAGCTGTTGTGTTTCTGTTGTGTTTATTATAAAGTGCAGTACGGTAAAATGCAAGTAAATTCTCAGCATCTTGCATGAAAGGTGTGCTAATTTTTTGGTCAAAACCATGAAAGCTGCTGATTGAAATTTGCGTTTCCCGCGGCTATAATACAAAACTGAAGTAAATGAAAGAAAGGAGCGTGAGACATAGAATGTTCGAGAACTTCATCAAGCAGGATGTTGACGACATGATCTTCGGCAGCACCAAGCAGATCATCAGCGAGCGCTGAGATCAGTGAACGACCACGCTATCAGCGTGGCTTTTTTGTTTTTTGCGCCAAAGATGTGCAAAGCCGCCCCCCGCGGGAGTTTTTTGCCACGGAGGACGGATTTTTTCTTGCCTTTGCACGGCGGTTATGATATACTTTTTCGGCTAATGCAGAACGAAAACAAGGAGAAAACGCCATGGCTGTGATCGAATACGATTCCTATAAGCAGAAACTGCTTGCAATGGACGAAACGCTTGATAATCTGTCCAAGGCCCTCGAGATCGAACCGGCCCGCCACGAACTCACCCGTCTGGAGCTCGAAGCACACGAGGACGGCTTCTGGAACGATCTGGAGCGCTCGCAGAAGAATCAGATGCGCTCGAAGCAGCTTCAAAATAAGATCCACCGCTACGAAAAGCTCGTCTCCACGCGCGACGATCTGCTCGCGCTGATCGACATGGGCAGTGAGATGGACGACGCGAGCCTGCTGCCCGAGCTCGAAGAGGGCTACGCAACGCTCGAAAAGGAGATGGAGGAGGCGAGCCTGACGACGCTGCTCTCCGGCGAATACGATAACTGCAACGCCATCCTCACCTTCCACGCCGGCGCCGGCGGAACGGAGGCGCAGGACTGGACGCAGATGCTCTACCGCATGTATATGCAGTGGGCCACGAAGCATGGCTTCAGCTTTGAGATGCTCGACTACCTCGACGGCGAAGACGCCGGTCTCAAGAGTGCGACGGTCATGGTCAAGGGCGAGAACGCCTACGGCTATCTGAAGGGCGAGAATGGCGTGCACCGCCTGGTGCGCGTTTCTCCGTTCGACGCCAACGCCCGCCGCCAGACGAGCTTCTCCGCACTCGAGGTCATGCCCGAGCTGCCCGACGATATCGAGGTCGAGATCCGCCCCGAGGATATCGAGATGCAGGTCTACCGTGCGTCCGGCGCGGGCGGCCAGCACGTCAACAAGACCTCCTCTGCCGTTCGACTCATCCATAAGCCCACAGGCATCGTCACCGCCTGCCAGACGCAGCGCTCACAGTTCCAGAACCGCGACTACGCCATGCAGATGCTGAAATCAAAGCTCATGGAGCTGAAGATCCAGCAGCACGCGGAAAAAATTTCCGACATCAAGGGCGTGCAGCTCAAGATCGAATGGGGCAGCCAGATCCGCTCCTACGTCTTCATGCCCTACCAGCTCGTGAAGGATATGCGCACCGACTATGAAACGGGCAACATCCAGTCTGTCATGGACGGCGACCTCGACGGCTTTATCAACGCGTATCTCACGAAGGCTGCCAACGGGGAACTGAAAAAATAATTCAAAAATGTGCATAGCACATTTTGAGAGAGATATCTGCAGCGTGCTTCGCGCACTCGCTTTGCTCGCACACTTGCACACTGAGAAGTATTTTTTCCGCGCACTGGTCGCGGAAAAAATGATCAGATTTTGATTCCGGCGCAGCAAGCGCCGGAATTTTTATGGGGTATTGTCTATGGAAGAAAACATCAAAGAAAACAAAATGGGCACGATGCCCATCGGAAAGCTCCTTGCCAACATGGCAGGGCCTGTGATGGTGTCGATGCTCTTTCAGGCGCTCTACAACATCGTCGACAGCGTGTTCGTCGCCAAGCTCAGTCAGGATGCGATGAACGCCGTCTCGCTCGCTTTCCCCCTGCAAATGCTGTGCATCGCCTTCTCCGTCGGCACGGGTGTCGGCATCAACGCGCTGCTCGCGCGCTCACTGGGCGAAAAGAACCAGGTGGCGGTGAACCGCGCGGCAGGCACAGGCCTTTTTCTGGTCCTCTGCACCGCTGCTGTCTTCATGCTGCTCGGCTTCACGCTCGCAGAGCCGTTCTTCCGCCTGCAGACGGCCAATGAGCAGATCATCGCCTACGGCCGCGACTATGTCATAATCTGCATCGGCGGCTCGCTCGGCATCTTCGTGCAGGTCTACGGCGAGCGGCTCTTGCAGGCCACGGGCCGCACGAATCTCTCGATGATCGCGCAGATCGCGGGCGCGGTGTGCAACATCGTGCTCGACCCTATCCTGATCTTCGGCCTTCTCGGCTTCCCGCGCCTTGAGGTCGCGGGCGCGGCCATCGCCACCATCGTCGGTCAGTTCATGGGCGCCATCCTCGGCCTTGTGCTCAACCACACGAAAAATCCAGAGGTCCAGCTGCGCGCGGCAAGCATCCGTCCCCACGGCGCGACCATTCGGGATATCTACGCCGTCGGCATCCCGTCGATCATCGTCCAGTCCATCGGCTCGGTGATGATGTTCGGCATGAACCGCATCCTCATCTCGTTCACCGAGGCGGCGACGGCGGTGTTCGGCGCGTACTTCAAGCTGCAGAGCTTTATCTTCATGCCGTGCTTCGGCCTCAACAATGCGATGGTCCCCATCGTGTCGTACAACTACGGCGCGGGAAAGTTCGACCGCGTGCGCAAGACCGTCCGCCTGACGGCCATCACAGCCATCGGCATCATGTGCATCGGCTGCGCACTCTTCGAACTCATCCCCGGCACGCTGCTGGGCCTGTTCTCGCCCACGGACGAAGCGCTCGCCATCGGCAAGACAGCGCTGCGCATCATCGGCGCGCACTTCCCGCTCGCGGGCTTCAGCATCATCGCCGCGAGCGCCTGTCAGGCGCTCGGCAAGCCCATCTACTCGCTCATCAACTCCGTCTGCCGCCAGATCGTCGTGCTGCTGCCCACGGCGTATCTGCTGTCGCTCACAGGGCGGCTCAAACTCGTGTGGCTCGCGTTCCCGATCGCAGAGTTCGTATCCGTACTGCTCAACTCGTGGTTTCTCAAGCGCACGTATAAGGCGTCGCTGGAAAAGGAATGATGGTTTTTTCTCCCTTGCAGGGAGAGCTTATATTCCGCGCGCCAGGCGCGCGGGCTTACAGTGCAGCGCCGCAGGCGCTGCTGCTCATCCCCCCTCCGCGCTTTGCGCAGAGAAAAAGGACTTCCCTTTCGAGAAGTCCTTTTTTCCTTATTTTCTGTTGTCCAGAAGCAATTATTCCGCTTCCTGCATGGCCTTCGCAGCCGCGACAGCTTTCGCCTGCGCGTCGGCGGAACACTGCTCGTAGCGCACGAAGTGCATCACGAACGAGCCGCGGGACTGGGTCATGGAGCGCAGGTCAATGGCGTAGCTCATCAGCTCTGCCTCGGGGCACTCGGCCTCGATGACCTGCTCGCCGTTGCCGGTCGGGGTCATGCCCATCACGCGGCCGCGGCGCTTGTTGAGATCGCCGAGGATATCGCCCATGTACTGGTCGGGCACCGTGACCTTGAGCTCGCACACCGGCTCGAGCAGGACCGGGGACGCCTCGGGCATAGCAGCCTTATAGGCAAGGTTCGCCGCGGTCTTGAACGCGATCTCGGACGAGTCGACCGGGTGGTAGGAGCCATCGTAAAGGACGGCCTTGAGGTTCACGACCGGGTAGCCCGCGAGCGGACCGTGGACGCAGGCCTCGCGCAGGCCCTTTTCAACGGCGGGGAAGAAGTTCTTGGGAACGCTGCCGCCGAAGACTTCCTCGGCGAAGACCATCTCTTCGCTCTCCTCGTTGGGCTCGAAGCGGATCCAAACGTCACCGAACTGGCCGCTGCCGCCGGTCTGCTTCTTATGACGACCCTGCTTGGAGACCGTCTTGCGGATCTTTTCACGGTAGGGCACGCGCGGCGTGTCGAGCACGACCTCGACGCCGAAGCGGCTCTTGAGCTTGCTCACCAGCACGTCGACCTGAATGTCGCCCGCGCCGGAGACGACCATCTGGTGGGTCTCGGCGTTGTTGACGACGCGGAAGGACGGGTCTTCCTCGTTCAGGCGGTTGAGGCCCTGGGCCATCTTGTCCTCCTGGCCGCGGGTCTTGGGCGCGATGGCGACGCTGTAGCAGGGCTCATCGAACGGGATGGGCTCGATCTTGACGACCTTGCGCGGCTCGCAGAGCGTGTCGCCGGTCTTGACCTTGTCCATCTTGGCGATGGCGCCGATGTCGCCGCAGGTGAGCTCCTTGACCTCGGTGTACTTCTTGCCCTTGGCAATGTACAGGCGGCCGAGCTTCTCGGTCTCGCCCGTGCGGGCGTTGACCATGGGCATATCGGGCTTGATGGAGCCGGAGAGCACCTTGACGTAGGAATACTTGCCGTACTGGTCGGAAATGGTCTTGAAGACGAACGCGGTCGGCAGTGCGCCGGGCGCGACGACGAATTCGGAGGACTCGCCGTCCTCATTCTCGGCCATCAGGGCGCGGGCGTCCTGCGGCTTGGGAAGAAGCTCGACGATGGTATCCATCAGGATGCGCGTGCCCATGCCTTGGATGGCGGAGCCGCACACGACGGGGAAGAGGGACAGGTCCTTCACGCCCTGACGCAGGCCCTGGATCATCTCGGCATAAGTGAAATCCTCACCGGCGAAGAACTTTTCCATGAACTCCTCGCTCGTCTCGGCAACGGACTCCTTGAGCGCGTCGTAGAGCTCATCGAGCACGGGCTTCTTGTTCTCCGGCACCTCGATCTCGACGCGGCCGCCGTTCGGGCCGAACTCGAATGCGCGCTTATGCAGCACGTCGATGATGCCGATGACCTTCTTGCTCTCGTCCCAGATGGGGGCGACGACGGGGGCGATGTTCTTGCCGAAGCGCTCGCGCAGCGTGTTGAACGCGGCGTTATAGTCGGAGTTCTCCTCGTCGGTCTTGGAGATGTAGAGCAGGCGGGGGAGATGGTTCTTCTCGCAATACTTCCATGCCTTTTCCGCGCCGACGCTCATACCGGCCTTGGCCGAGCAGACGATGACAGCGGCGTCGGCGGCCTGAACGGCCTCCGCGACCTCACCGGCGAAGTCAAAGCCGCCGGGAACATCGAGCACGTTGATCTTGCAGCTATCATATTCCACAGGAGCCACGGCCAGCGAGATAGTCGTCTGACGGCGGATCTCCTCGGGATCGTAGTCACATACGGTGTTGCCGTCGGCGATCCTGCCGAGGCGGTCGGTGCCACCGGTCAAGAATAACATACTCTCGGCGAGGGTGGTTTTGCCGCTGCCGCTATGGCCAAGCAGCACGATATTGCGGATGTCTTTTGCACTCATAGGGGTCAGTCTCCTTCCGAAATGTAAATCTCATCTTTTGTGAGATATTACTCAACGGAGAAAATCATACCATGATTTTTTTGTTATTTCAACCATGATTTTTCTTATTTTCGCGTTTTCTTCGTTTGAAATGCTCAATAACGGTCGCTGAGCAGGCCGTCGAGCAGAGCGCTGAGTGACCACAAAAGTACGAAAATGAGGACGGAAAGCGGTGTGAGGACGCTGTATGCCCCGACAAAGGTCAGATAAAAGGCCAGAAGCGTTGCGGCTGTAGAGGCGAGGATCGTCAGCAGCGTGCAGCGCCGCGCGGACCTGCATAAACGCTTGCTGCCGAGCACGACCTCGGCATACGGCATGAGCCCTTCGCGCATGAGCAGGGCGTAGGGCCGTCCGCCGCCGCGCTCGGAGAGGGCGAGGCGCGTTCCGAGCTTGGGGTAGACCGCGCGCGCGTCGGTGCCGAACTTGCGCTTGAGTAATGCAGGGGTGATGTTGCCGTCGCGCACGGCGAGCACGGGCGTGATGCGGCTGTGGTGCAGGGCATGGAGCGCCCAGTCGACATTTTCAGCCGGCATATACTTCACGGCAAACACCGCGATGAGCGTGCCGTCGACCGAAAGGAAGACGCCTGTTTTAAGCCCCAAATTGCGCGGCAGGTTCACGCCGCGCTTACGCATGAAGCCCGCCGTGCCGAAGAGGACCGTTTCGCCGTGGATGCGTCCGCCGACGCCACCCTCTTCAAAAAAGTCGACATCCTCGACCGGCTCGCGGAAGCCGCCGTCGCGCGCGAGCAGATCGTCAAAGAGCTTTGTAAGCCCGCTTTCCGACGCACGGGCCATCGTTGCGGCATAGGAGATGACCTTGCCGCTCTCCTCACCGAAGACCTTGAGGCCCGCGAGCGTGACCGTTCCGGGCGGAAAAAGGTCGCCATCCGTCAGGATGACGCAATTGCTGCGGCGGATGGCGTCCGCCCCGGCAAAGCCCGCCACGGCGCTGCCGCTCTTGGCGAGCCGCGCGGCGATGCGCTTCAGCGGCAGCGCGCAGGCCAGCGGGAAGGCTGGCAGGTCCGCGCTTGCAAGCAGCACCGATACGTTCCACAGGAAGAGCAGCTTCTGCTTGCTCTCGAGCGTGGCGAGCACGGCAAAGACGATGCTCGCAACGAGCAGCACCGGCAGCAGCACGCTCTGCCAGCGGGAATATGGGTCGCCCGCGCGGGCGGCGTTGGAAAAGCCCGCGCTCGAACCCGTGCGTTTGGCAGCGCCGCCCGCCGTCACGGTGACGATATAGGGCGCATTGCCGATGGCCGCGATGCGGAAGGTGTCATACAGGCCGCGCAGGCGCGCGGTCTCGCCCAGCAGCGCGCCGTAAAGCGAGATTGCCGCGATGCCGTGCAGCGGCAGGGACAGCGCCGCGCGCGCAGGCAGGAAGGCATAGAGCGCCGTGTCGATGAGCGTCACGACGCACAGGATAAACGTCAAAAGCTGCGATGTCAGTCTCCCTCCGCGCGCCTTGCGGAACGCATCGAGAAAAATGTGACGGCCCAGAATACACGCGAGCAGCTCGAGCGCGAGATACGGCAGTGCGTGGAGCATGGGGTCCTCTAAGTACAGCGCGGGCATGAGCGAAAAATGCTCGGCGAGCAGCGCGATCCACATGACCGCCGTCAGAATGCCGACGCCCCGGCGCGCCTTGGTCGCCGCCGAGAGCTGAGCGCGCAGGTCTGCGAGCGTCTCCTCCGCGGGCGGCTCTGGAAGGTCGGGGATGGCATCCTCTTCCTCCTCGTTGTCCTCGTCTTCATCCACTTCCTCGTCCGCGTAGAGCTGCTCAGTGTCTCGCATTTTCCTGCGTGAGAAGAGGCCCCGCCGCTTCGGCTTTTCCTCGAGGATGACCTCCTCTTCGCGCTCGGCGAGCGCCTCCTGCACGGTCTGAGCCAGAACGTCCTGCAGGGTGAGGGGTTTGTTCGGGTCGAAGGGCTCGTTTGCGGGCGGCTCCGTCTCCGCTTCGAGCGTGTCTCCGCGTTCGGCTGCTTCGGCGATGGCCGCGGGCCCGTCCGGCTCATCGGGCGCTTCGTCCGCTCCCTCGGTCTTTTTCGCGCCGGGGAAGGGGATGACAGTCCGGTGCGCGGCGGACGTTGCCGCTTTTTCCGCCGCCTGCGCGGCAGCGGGCAGCTCTTCCGCGCCTTTTGGCTCTTTGTCCGCGCCCGCGGTGGAAGACGCATCCTCGCCGTACTCGGCAAGGATGCTCTCGAGCGTGTATTCCGCATCGTCGTCCATGCTGCGGGCCGTATTTTTCAGCAGCAGCTCGGAGTCGATGAGGTCCTGTTCAAAATCAAGGTCTTTCTGATCCATGGTTTCCCTTCTTCATCACCAGCGCTGGCGCACCGCCTCGTAGAGGAGGATGGCCGCCGCCGCGGACGCATTGAGCGACGAGATCTTGCCCTTCATCGGGATGCTGACGAGGAAATCGCACTTCTCGCGCACGAGGCGCGTCATGCCCTCGCCCTCGCTGCCGATGACGATGGCCGCAGGGCCCTTGAGGTCCGCGGAGTAGAGCGTGGTCGTGCCCTCGGCCGCCGTGCCGAAGACCCACACGCCCTCTTTCTGTAACTGCTCCAAAAGCGCGGGGATGTTCGGCACACGCGCGACGGGCACATAGCTCACCGCGCCCGCGCTCGTCTTGCCGACGATGCTCGTCAGGCCCGCGCTGCGGCGCTTGGGGATGATGACGCCGTGCGCGCCCGCGCACTCGGCGGTACGGATGATCGCGCCTAAGTTGTGCGGATCGGAGATCTCATCGCAGACGACGATGAGCGGGTTTTCGCCCTTCTCGCGCGCGATGTTCAAAATATCCTCGACACTGACGTATTCGCGCACGCTCGCCAGCGCGATGACGCCCTGATGGGCGTGCGTGCGGCTCATGAAGTCGAGCTTGCGCTTGTCCGCGTCCACGACGACCACGCCCGCGGCACGGGCGGTGGAGGCGATGTGTCCGAGCGTTTTGTCGGTCTCGCCCTTCTGGATGAAAATTTTGTCGATGCTCGCGCCCGCGCGCAGCGCCTCAATCACGGCGTTGCGGCCCTCGATGATGCCGTCGGCCTCGGCGTCCTGCGGGCGGACGGTCTTTTCCCTGTGTTCCTTATCCATCAAAGAATTTCTCCTTACAATATATTTCGGTAAAATAACCCATTACAACTATAGCACAGAAGCGGGGCAAGATAAAGAGGTCGAAAAACAAAAGTTCATCGAAAATTCACCGCTCTTAACTTGTGCGTTTTCCCGCTGTATGGTATAGTGAGTGTTACTAAATTCAAAAAGTGCGTGCTTTCGCATTTTTCTGTCTCCTGACAGGAGGAACATCATGGATCAGAACAACCGCAACAAACGCAACGACAAAAACCGCAGCCGCGGCGGGGGTATGTGGTCGATCGTGCTGTGGGCACTGCTGCTCACCATCGGCGTCAACTACCTCTCCGTCATGCTCGACCAGGCGCGCTCTGCGGAATCGTCCTGCGAGATCGCCTACAGCGAGCTCATCGACCTCGTGGAAGAGGGGAAGGTCAAATCTATCGAATTCGGCGACTCGGTCTTCACCATCACGCCGGTGGACGGCTTCACCTACACGGACGCCGACGGCAAGAGCTACGATCAGGACTATACGCTCTTCACAACCATCATCCCCGACGCAACGGAGAACCTGCTCGCGCTGTGCGATGAGCACGGCGTGACCTACACCAAGCCCTATCAGGCGCCCATCTCGCCGATTCTCGCCTTCATGGTGACCTACATCCTGCCCACGGTGCTGATGGTCGGCGCGTTCATGCTGCTGATGAACTTCATCACGAAAAAGTCCGGCGGCATGGGCGGGATCGGCGGCATCGGCAACGTGGGCAAGGCAAATGCCAAGGTCTATATGGAAAAGTCCACGGGCGTCACGTTCGCGGATGTCGCCGGTCAGGACGAGGCGAAGGAATCGCTCGTCGAGATCATCGACTTTCTGCACAACCCCGAAAAGTATACCGCCATCGGCGCGAAGATCCCCAAGGGCGCGCTGCTCGTCGGCTCTCCCGGTACCGGTAAAACGCTGCTGGCCAAGGCCGTTGCGGGCGAGGCGAAGGTGCCGTTTTTCTCGATCTCCGGCTCTGACTTTGTCGAGATGTTCGTCGGCGTCGGCGCGAGCCGCGTGCGCGACCTCTTCGCCGAGGCGTCGAAGGTCGCCCCCTGCATCATCTTCATCGACGAGATCGAGACCATCGGCAAATCCCGCGACGGCAGCCGCTACGGCGGCGGCAACGACGAGCGCGAGCAGACGCTCAACCAGCTGCTCGTCGAGATGGACGGCTTTGACCCCAGCAAGGGCGTCATCGTCCTTGCCGCAACGAACCGCCCGGAGGTGCTCGATAAGGCGCTGCTGCGTCCCGGCCGCTTCGACCGCCGCATCACCGTCGACCGCCCGAACCTCGCCGGCCGCTTAGCAACGCTGCAGGTCCACACGCGCGGCATCAAGCTCGCCGAGGACGTAGACCTCAAGAAGGTCGCGCTCGCGACCGCGGGCTGCGTGGGCGCGGACCTTGCAAACCTCGCCAACGAGGCGGCGCTGCGCGCCGTGCGCAAGGGACGCAAGCTCGTTACGCAGGAGGACATGCTCGCGGCGTTCGAGTTCGTCATCGCGGGCAGCGAGAAGAAGAACAGCGTCCTCACTGAGTTTGAAAAGAAGCTCGTCGCCTATCACGAGGTCGGCCACGCGATGGTCGCCTATAAGCAGAAAAACGCCGAGCCCGTGCAGAAGATCACGATCGTGCCGCACACCGAGGGAAGCCTTGGCTATACGCTGCTCATGCCCGAGGAGGACAAGACGAACCTGCGCACGCGCGATGAGCTGATGGCGAAGATCGCTGTCTCCATGGGCGGCCGCGCCGCCGAGGAGGTCGTGATGAACACGATGACCAACGGCGCCTCGCAGGATATTCAGGAGGCCACGGGCATCGCGCGCAGCATGGTCGCGATGTACGGCATGAGCGATGAGATCGGCATGGTCGCGCTCGGGTCGGTGCGCAACCAGTACCTCGACGGCGGCTACGGTCTCGACTGCGCGCAGGATACCGCCGCCATCATGGACCGCGAGGTCAAGGGTATTCTCGACAAGTGCTACGCGGCCGCCGTGCAGGTCATCCGCGACAACCGCGAGGATATGGATAAGGTCGTTGCCTACCTCCTTGAGAAGGAAACGATCACCGGCGGCGAGATGGTCGCCATCCTCGAAGGCCGCGATCCCTCCACCGTGGAGGAGGCCTACGCTTCCACGCGCAAGAGCGAGGACGGCTTCCGCCCCTCGCAGCCGAGCGTGATCGAAGCGCCCGCCAAGCACATCTCGATGACGAGCGAAAAGATCGAGATGCCGCCGCACGACGAGGGCGAAAGCAAATCCGACGAACCGGAAGCGGAGGAAACGACCCCGGCAGAACCGGAAGCGCCGCAGGACGAAACGCCTGCGGAAAGCGCTGACGAAAACAAGTAAACGATCAAAAGAAAAATCCCCGCTGTAAAAACAGCGAGGATTTTTTTGTACTCATTATACTACTTGGAATAAGTAGAACTTCAAATAATCCGTCTCCGGGACGTTCCAGAGGATGGGGTGGTCGCTTGATTGTGCGCGCACCTCAATCTGCCGCAGCTCGACGCCCGCGTCCGCGGCGGCGGAGCGCAGCATCCGCTCAAAGCGTTCGGCGGGCATGAAGTGGCTGCACGACGCGGTCGCAAGGTAGCCGCCGCGCGGCAGCAGGCGCATCGCGCGCAGGTTGATCTCCTTGTAGCCCTTTTCGGCGTTGTTCGCCGTGCGGCGCGACTTGGTGAAGGCCGGCGGGTCAAGGATGATGAAGTCATAGGGCTTTTCGTGCGCGGCTTCAAGCTGCGGCAGAAGGTCAAAAACGTCGGCGGCGAGGAAGTCCATCCTGTCCGTAAGGCCGTTGCGCGCTGCGTTCGCGCGCGCCATTTCGACCGCGCTCTCGGATACGTCCACCGCCGTCACGTGCTCCGCCCCACCCTTGGCGGCGTTGAGCGCAAAGGAGCCCGTGTGCGTGAAGCAGTCGAGCACGCGCTTGCCGTGCGCGAGGTGTGCGACGGCGAGGCGATTGAACTTCTGGTCGAGGAAAAAGCCCGTCTTCTGCCCGTTTTCCACGTCCACGCGGTAGAAAACGCCGTTTTCGCAGATCTCGGTGATGGGGCTCTCGGGCGTTTCCTTCCCCGGAAGGGCAAACCAGCCCTTATTCTGCGAAAGGCCCTCCTTTTCGCGAAGCACGACATCGTTGCGCTCGAAAAGACCGTCGATCTTCTCGCCGTCCTCCTCCAGAACCTCGACAATGAGGGGGAAGAGCATGTCCTTGATCTTTTCCATGCCGAGCGAGAGCGTCTGCGTGACGAGAAGATTTTCAAACCGGTCGACCGTCAGGCCGGGGAAGGCATCGGCCTCGCCGAAGATCAGGCGGCAGCAGCCGGTCTGCCCGTCCATGACCGCCTTGCGGTAGTCCCAGGCGTAGCGTACGCGCCGCCGCCAGAAATTTTCATCAAAGCGGTCGTTCGCGTTGCGCGAGACGATGCGCACGCGGAGCTTACTGAGTCTGCTCAAAAAGCCCGTGCCGAGATATTTGCCCTTTTCCGACACCACGTCGACGAGCGCACCGTTTTCACACTCGCTCTCGTCCGGCTCGCGGGCAACGTCGGAGTCGTAGACCCAGGGGTGGCCGCTCTCGAGCCAGCGCGTGCCTTTGGCGGTGACGGTCAGGATCGGATATTCGCGTGCAGCTTTCATAGATCAAAATTCCTTCTTTAAAACAAGTTTTCCCCATCATACCACGGCAAAAGCCGCGGCACAACTCATTTGTTGAGGAAAAACAGCCCGACAAGGCACAGCGCAAGGCCCACGAGCTTGTTGACCGTGATGGCCTCGTGGTAGACAAGATACCCAATGAACACCAAAATCGTCGCGATGGCCGCCGCAGACGACACCTGAAACGCGCTGACCGGCCAGCCCGCCTTGTAGGCGTGCATGCTGCCAGCCTCCAACCCGACGATAGCGAGACCGAGCAGGTACGGCGCCCAGTTCATCTGGCTGTATTCGTGCAGAAGGTTCGCCCCGCCGCGGTTCGTCACAAAATACAGGATGCCCGAAAAGATCGAGCCGATCAGATACGTGACCGTGAGCGACGCGAGCGGATCAACGCTCTCGGGCAGCGATTTGGCGCAGATGTGATACACGCTGTTCGACGCCACAACGAGAATGAGCGGCCAGAAGTAAGCCATAAATATTCCCTCCTATTCAAATGCCGGATGCAAAACGGCAGCCAGACTTCCGCCTGACTGCCGGTAGGTGCGCACCCGTGATCGATGGGAAAAGTGTAGCAGTCCGGCGCGTCCTTGTCAAGGAAAAAGCTTGCATTCGCGGCGATCCCGACAAATTTACGAGGGTCAGTTCATACAACCTGCCGCTTGTTTTTTGCCCCTCGCCGTGCTACCATGCAAATATCAATATCCACATTTGCCGCCGCTTTCGGCGCAATTCTCAATGGAGGGTCAATTATGAGCTATCCCAAGACCGGCGAAGAAGTTTACGTCAGCCTGAATCTTTCCAACACCATGCTCACCGGCCTCGGCAAGGGCACCATCACCCGCGAGGATGTTTCGGTGGACTACCTGAAGAAGCTCTTTGAAAAGCACGGCGTTATCGTCTCGGCCAAGCCCGAATACCGCAACATCATGGAGCGCGTGAACAAGACCTACGACTTGGGGCTCGAGCTGCCGGAAAAGCTCCAGCTCTTCCAGCTCTCCGAGCAGCACCGCCGTCTGGTGGTCGTGAACATCTCCGGCCTTCAGCGTAAGAACGGCTCTCTGCTCCCGTCCTACACGGAGGAGGAACTCGATGAGGCGACATTCACCTTCGTCAAGTACTACGTGCAGGGCGAGCACTACGACGAGCTCGTCGAGGAAAACAAGAAGCTCCGCTATGAGCTCGAGCAGGAGATCTCGTGGAGGACCCGGACGGATTCGGAGGGCTAAGGCGCTCCATTTCATGGGGGAATTTTTCTCCGCGCGCCGCGCGGGGTGATAGTGCAGCGCCATTGGCGCTGCCTTCCCCCTCCCGCACAAGCACGGGAAAAGCATTACTCCTTTTGATAAATCGCCAGCCCAAACGCCAGTTTGACACTAAGCTCCTGAGCCTGCTCAGCTTTTTGCTGATCCTTGGCCCCCGTCTTATAATAGTACGGCGTCATGCGGAACAGCGCCTGAATATCCTCATTGCGGGGCAGGTGGATCTCATCGCGCACCTCGCGCGTCTCAACGAGCGTGAAGCCCTCAGTCGTAAGCGGCGTGGGCGGGTTGTCGCGCGGCGTGTCGTAGATGAGCGCTTTGAGCTCCCACAGATGCTCGCGCAGGGGATAGGCGCGCAGAAGATAGCCGCCCGGCTTCAGCACGCGCGCAAATTCCTCCGGCACGAAAGGGGAGAAGATATTGAGCACCTCGTCGACGCTGCCGTCTTCGACCGGCAGATGCGCGCACGAGGCGACACAGAGCGTGAAGTCGGACGAGCGCTTGGCCGCGTACTGGAGTGCGGTCTTCGAGATGTCAACGCCTAAAAGCTCGCCGTGCTTGCCCGCCTTTTCGATGGCGCGCAAAACGGCAAGGGAATAAATGCCCTCGCCGCAGCCCGCATCGAGCACTGTGGCCTCATTGGGCGCAAATTCTGCCGCCGCGTCCGCGACGGCTGCGATGAAGCGGTCGTAATAGCCCTTGTCCAAAAAGTCGCGCCGCGCGCGCACCATCAGCTTATCGTCCCCGTGGTGGCCCTGCGAGGAGTTGAGCAGGAGGTTGACATAGCCGCTTTTCGCAATGTCGAAGCTGTGGTTTTTTTGGCAGCGATACGCCCCCGCGCATCTTTCAAGCGCCCCGCCGCAAACGGGGCAGCACAGCGTTGTCACCATCCGCGCATCCCCACCTGCTGCGGCAGCTCGCCGCGCCCGAGCGAGCGGAGCTGCTGCTGGTTCTCCTCCATCAGCGCATCGGCGATGGCCATTTTGCGCACGATGTTCTTCATCGTCGCGTCAAAAAGCGTCCCGTCGCGATAGTCTGCGGGGAAGATGAAGTCCACGCGCCCCTTGGCGAGCAGGTCCTCCACGCCCGCGCGGTTGCTGTCCTGATACACGGCCACCGCCTGCCCGCCGTAGGCGCGCATCATTTTCATGCACGGCACGTCGGAAAGGCCGTCGCCGATGTAGATCATGTTCGTAAAGGGGATGCGCTTGGAGTCGTCGGGCATCGAGGCGTTGAGCTCCTTGTCCTTGGCGACATCCAGAATGCCTTTGTTGATGCGGTAGACGAACTGGGTCTTGTTCGTAAAGTTGACGTCGAGCTTCGGCCACGAGGCGAGGCCCTCTTCGTTGTAGAAAAACTCACAGGCGTAAATTTCCTTAAATTCGTGGCTCACGCCGCTGCCCTCGATGATCTCGCGCAGGCCGGAGGAGAGCACGTAGTGCTCGATCTCCACCCCCAGCGTCTCGCCGAAGGCGTTGATGCGCGAAAACCACTCTTGCACGCCAGGAAACAGCTCGATCGCGTGCCCGCAGGAAACGAGGTAGTCTCGGTCCAGCCGAATGCCCTTTTTGCGGCACTCCTCGATCATCGTGTACATGTAGGCGAGCAGGCCGTCCATGTGGTTTTCATAGCCGAAACGGTTGGCGATGCTCCAAAACTCGCCCGGCGTGTAGCCGAGGGCGGGGATGAAGCTGTAATCCTGCATATCGGTGGTGCAGAGGGTCTTATCAAAGTCGTAAAGAAAGGCGATGATGGGCTTTTTGTTCATGTCGGCTCCTTCTTGCCGCACTGCGGCCAAAGAAAAATAAAAGGGCGGTCTGAAACCGGCTCCGCTGTGGAGTCGGTCAAGACCGCCCTTTTTGGGGTGTTACTCTTCCCGGTGATAGTTGCGGCCGAACTGCAGATCGTCCAGACGGATCGCGTGGCTCGCCGTCTCCACGAACGGGCTGTCGTCCGGTTCAAGGGGCTCTGCCTTCTTCTCCGCCTGCGGCGCGCCCTCGGCGGCCGGTGCGGCGGCAGGCTCGGCTGCGGCTTCCGCCGCGGGAGCAGCCTGCTCCTTGTCGGCGCGGAAGGAGGCAAGGATATTTTCCTCGATGGCGTTCACATCCGTCTCCACCTTCTGTGTCGGCTCGTCCGCGCCCGCGATCTCCTCGGGCGTCAGGTCGGGCGCGCGCTCGATGAGCGCAAGCTGTGCCTGCGCAAGCTCGCGCGTCTTCTGCAAAAATTCTGCCGTCGCGGCCTTGGCCGCGTTCAATCGGCGCTGCTCAAGCTCGACATCGCTCTGCAGCGCGCCGATCTTGGCGCGGGCTTCGTCCTCCGCGCCGGCGAGCATGGTCTTTTTCTTCTCCTCGGCCTCTTCGACCATGGTGTTGGCCATGCGCTGGGCGGTCAGGAGCGCGGCGCGCATGGAATCCTCCGTCGCGCGGTACTCCTCCACCTTGTCGACCAGCACCTTGAGCTTTGCTTTGAGGGCGGCATTTTCTTTATAGAGCGAGGTATAGTCGTCGGTCAGCTCGTCGAGAAACTCGTCGACCATCGCCATATTGTAGCCGCCGAAGGCCGCCTTGCTGAATGCGCGGCCGGAAACTTCCTGCGGGGTCAGCATTTATCCCATCCTCCGTTTCGTTTACAGGTACAGGCCGTTGTTTTCCAGCTCGTCGATCAGATCGCCCATGATGTCGACATGGTAGGGCGTGATGATGTACGTGTTGGCCGCGACCTTCTTGATCTTGCCCTCGCCCGCGTAAGCGACGCCGGAGAGGAAGTCGATCAGGCGGCGGGCAATGTCCTTGTTCGTGGATTCGAGGTTGATGACCACCGTGCGCTTTTCCTTCAGGTGGTCGGCGATCTCGCTGGCGTTTTCAAAGCGCTCGGGCTTAACGAGCACGACCTTGAGCTGCGTGGTCGCGTTGATGTTCACGACCTTGTTGCGGCGGTCCTCCACCTTGCGGTCAAGGCTGCGGCGGTCGGCAAAGGCGCCCGTGTCGCCGCGGTCTCTCAGATCGGGGAAATCGTCTTCATATTCCTCGTCCTCATCCTCGTAGGGGTGAGCCCACTTTTTCAGATCATCAAAAATACCCATGGTATCAAGACCTCCTCGATCAAATCGTGTAATTGCGTGCGCCGAAGATCGCCGTGCCGACGCGCACCATCGTCGCACCCGCGCGCACCGCGTCCTCATAGTCGCCGCTCATGCCCATTGACAGTATATCAAGTGTATTATCATACAACTTGGCATTGATGTCAACATAAAGTGCATGAACTTTTTCAAAGTACGGCATACTGCCGTGCTCGCCCTCGGCGACCGGCGGGATGCACATGAGGCCCCTCACGCGAACATTTGCGCACTTTTTGGCCTCTTCCGCCGCCTGCTCCAGCTTCTCCGGCGCGAAGCCGCTCTTGGCCTCCTCGCCGCCGATATTCACCTCCAGCAGGATATCCTGCACGATGCCCAGCTTCTCTGCCTGCTTGTTGACGGCAGAGAGCAGCTCGAACGAGCCGACGGACTCAAGGAGCGCCACCTTGCCGACGACGTTTTTCACCTTGTTGCGCTGCAGATGTCCGATAAAGTGCAGGGGCGCGCCGTCGTAGGCGTTCTCCGCGAGCTTTTTCGTCATCTCCTGCTCGCGGTTCTCGCCCAGCGCGTCGATGCCCGCGGCGATGGCCTGGCGGCAGGCGTCCGCGTCGTTCATCTTGCTCGCGCCGACAAGGGTAATTTCACTCGGGTCACGGCCCGCCTCTTTGGCGGCAGACGCGATGTTTGCGCGCACGCGCGCGATGTTTTCCGCAATACTCATTTCTGATCTACGACCTTTCCGTTATATAGCTCCCCTGCCGAAACGATGACCTCATCGTTGGGACGCAGGGTGTAAAGGGACTGCTGACTTTCCGTGGCGGCTTCGATCTTGCCGGGCTCCACGAGGCAGTAATCGCTGCCCTGATAGACGATGCTCACGGGCTTGAAGTACGCGACGCGGCCGACGAGACAGTAGACGCCGGAGACGCCGTTCTCATCCACGCGCAGCGCGTTTTTCGGCACGCGCAGACCGTCGTACTCCTTCAGGATAAGCTCCGCGTTCTGCTCGCGCAGCAGCGTCATATAGGATAAGTACCGGTCGCTCTGCACCACGATGAGGCACTTGCCGTTTTCCTCATCGCTCACGCGCGAGAGCGTGACCGGCAGGTCAAAGTCGACACCGGACGCCATGCGCAGCGTCAGCTTGCTGCCGACTCTCAGGCCCTCGGCGTCGAAGGCGTTCACGCTTGCGGTGAAATACCATGTGCTGCCCCGGATGAGTTTGCCCACCGTGGTCGAAACGCTCTGCGGCGCAGCGGACGTGAGCTGCGAGGGCGTCATCGTGTTCAGGCTCTCGGGCGTCAGCACGCTCTCGTACCCGTCGGCTACGGCGCTGTAGGTGCCGGAGACGGGCGCTGTGATGCGCGTCGTGCCGCCGCTCGCCGCGCCTGAGAGCGCACCGATCTGCGCGTTCAGCTCGTCGAGCCGGGCCGTCAGGTCCTCGCTGCCGTTGTAGGCATATTCGCGCTTCAGGACCGTTGTCTTGAGCTCGTCCGCAAGCGAATCGAGCGCACTGTAGCTGCCGGAGGCGAAGGCCGCACGCACCGCGACGATCTGGTCGCGGATATCCGTATCCAGGCGCAGCGCGGTCTCGGCGTCGCTCGAGGCGCTCCGGGCGTATTCGAGCTGCTCCTTCTGCGCGCGCAGCGTTTCGAGCTCCTGTGTGGCCTGAAGCGCCTCGGCTGAGCGGTACACCGTCGCGACCGTGTCGCCAAGGCCCACGCGCGTGCCCTCGGCGTGCGTCAGCTCGATGAGCGTCTCCGTGCAGTCCACGACCTGCTCGTCGCGCACGACGTAGCCCCGCAGGGCGATCGACTCCTCGCTGTGATAGCGGTAGACGAGCGTCGTCGTCTCGGGGTCGACTAAGTACCGGTAGCCCTGCACGCCGAAGTAGCCGATGACCGCGAGCAGAAGCAGCACCGTGATGACCTTTGTGGAAAGGGATGTAGATCTCATGAAACGTCTCCCGTTACAGGGCCGTTTCCTCCTGTTCATCCGCGGCGCGAAGGTCCACGGGGCTCACCGGCACGATCGTTGAGATCGCGTGCTTGTAGAGCATCTGCTGCTTGCCGTCGCTCTCTAAGATGACGACAAAGCTGTCGAAACCGGTCACGATGCCCCGCATCTGAAAGCCGTTGACGAGAAAGACAGTCACCGGCATACGGGCGCGGCGGGCGGAGAGGAGAAACAGGTCCTGAAGATTTGCAATTTTTTTCATGGCTTTTCGTTCCTTTCTTTTTCCGCGGACTTGTCTGTCCGCTTTAAGAACAGGATACGCCATGCTCCCTGAGAATTTCTGTCGAAAAAGCGAGGCACTCGGCAGTATTCCTCGTTTTTTTCCAGTAGTACCAATGAATGTCCTTGTCGCGCCGCAGCCATGTGAGCTGACGCTTGGCGTACTGGCGCGACCGGAGCTTGATCTCCGCGATGGCCTCCTCGCGTGTGGCCGCGCCGTCGAGGTAGGCAAGCGTTTCCTTGTAGCCGATCGCCTGCATGGCCGTCACATCGCGCGAAAGCCCGGAATCGAGCAGCGCTCTGACCTCGTCGAAAAGCCCCGCCTCGACCATTTTGTCGACGCGGAGGTCGATGGCGCGCTTCATGTCGTCGCGGTCCTCATAGGCAAGGCCGATGCGCACGGAATCGTAGCGCGGGGGGATGAGTTTCGTCTCCGCGTTGTGCTGTGCCATGGTCTTGCCGGTCTCATACCAGACCTCGAGCGCGCGGAGGATGCGTTTTTTGTCGTTTCCGTGCAGCTTTCCGGCGGTCTCGGGGTCGATGCGCCGGAGTTCTTCCAGCATCGCCTCGCCGCCCTCCTTGTCCCAGCGGGACTCCAATTCCGCGCGGTATGCGCCGTCCTTGTCACCGCCGGCGAAGCCGTGACCGGCGAGCAGGGCATTGAGGTAAAGCCCCGTGCCGCCGACGATGACGGGCTGCCTGCCGCGCGACAAAATATCGTCGACGCATTTCGCCGCGTCGCATGCGTAGCGGGCGACAGAGTAGTTTTCCCGCGGGTCGGCGACGCCGACCATGTGATGCGGAATGCCCTGCATCTCCTCCGCCGTCGGCGCGGCGGTGCCGATGACCATGCCGCGGTAGAGCTGCATCGAGTCGCAGGAGACGACCTCGCCGCCGAGCATTTTCGCAAGCTCGACACCGAGCCACGTTTTGCCGCAGCCCGTCGGGCCGACGACGCATACGAGTTTCATCTTCTCCCTCCTGCGCTCACGCGCGCTTGAACATTTTTTCGAGCTCGTACTTCGTGAGCTTGGCTTTCACGGGCCGTCCGTGCGGGCAGAACTGCACCTCGCCGCTCTGCACCTTGTCGACGAGCACGCGCAGCTCGGAGAGGTCGCTCTTCCAGCCGCCCTTGATGGCCGCCTTGCAGGCCATCGTGTGCAGCAGCGCGTCGCGCGCGGCGGCGGGGTCGGCGGTGTGCGCGGTGACGAGCTTGTCGGCGAGCTCCTCGAGCGCGGGGATGGCGTCGCCGCTGTCGATATCGGCGGGGATGGCGCGCAGGATGAGGCTCCCGCCGCCGAATTCCTCGCACTCAAAACCGAATTCGCGCAAAAGGTCCAGATTCGCCGCGAGCGCGCTGTACTCCTCGGCGGCAAACTCCGCCACGAGCGGGGCGAGCAGCGCCTGACACATCAACGGCTCCTGATCAGCCTTCATGCGGTCAAAATTCACGCGCTCGTGCGCGGCGTGCTTGTCGATGAGCCAGACGTTTTTGTCTTCGTCCTCGCAGACGATGTAGGTGTCGAGCACCTCACCCGCGATGCGCCACGGCGCGGCGGACGGGGGAACGAACGTCGTCTGCTCGATCTCGGGCTCTTCCTGCTTCGCAGGGGCAAACACGGGGACGGCGGGCGCTTCCGGCTCGGGCTCTGCCGCAGTCTCCGCCGCCGGTCCGATGATCGGGCCGGTCACGACGGGGCGGGCGTTTTCCTCGGGCATCGGCAGCGTGACGACCTCGTCGTCATGGTTTTCCACAGAATGGACAGACTTTTCCACAGGCTGTGACTGCTGTGCTGACAGTACTGGCGCGGACGCGGGCGTTTCATGGCGCACATAGTCGGAAAGCGCCGCTTTGCCGCCGCTCTGCGTGTCGATGGCGGGCACTCTCGTCTGCCACTGCGGGGCGGGCGCGGGCTTCACCGGCGCGCTTTGCGGCGCGGACACGGGACGCGCACCGGCAGGTGTATAGGCGGGCTTTTCCGCCGTCTTCCGGCTCTCGCGGTACTGCTGCGAGGTCATGTTGGCGAAAAAATCGCCGCGCGGATTCTGTACTTGAGACGCGGGCTTCGGCTGGGGGCGCTCGGCCTCCTCGCGTTTGTCGAGCGCGGCCATGACCGCGTGGTAAACGAGATCAAACACGCGCTTTTCGCCCACGAACTTCACGATGGTCTTGGCAGGATGGACGTTCACATCCACCATATCGCGCGGCAGCTCGACGAGCAGCACGCAGCCGGGGAACTTGCCCTTCATCATGCGGTTTGCGTAGGCTTCCTCGAGCGCGGCGGTGAGAAGCTGGGATTTGACGAGCCGCCCGTTGACGAAAAACGTCTGCATGCCGCGCGTGCCGCGCGCAGAAAGGGGAGAACTGATAAAGCCCGTGACGCCCAGCTCCGCGTCCGCGCCCTTGACCTCAAGGAGCGAGAGCGTGAACTCACGCCCGAGAGAGGCGTAAATGGCGGAGCGCAGCGCGCCGTCGCCGGGGGTCAAAAGCGTCTGTGTGCCGTCCTTGATGAGCTTGAACGACACCTCCGGATGCGAGAGCGCAAGGTGGGCGACAAGGCCCGCGATGGCCGTGGCCTCCGCGCTGTCGCGCTTCATGAACTTGAGGCGCGCGGGCGTGTTGTAGAAGAGGTCGCGCACGATGACGCTCGTCCCCTCGGGGCAGCCCGCGTCCTCGACCGTGCCGGGGACGCCGCCTTCCAGGTGGAGCTTTGCGCCGCTGAGCGCGCCGCGCTCACGCGAGAAGATATCGAGCCGCGAAACGGACGAGATCGCCGCGAGCGCCTCGCCGCGAAAACCGAGCGTGCCGATGGCGGCAAGGTCCTCCGCCGTGCGCAGCTTGCTCGTCGCGTGGCGCAAAAAGGCCGTCGGCAGCTCGCTCGGCGCGATGCCGCAGCCGTCGTCGCTGACGCGAAGATAGGTCATGCCGCCGTTTTTCATCTCCACCGTCACGCTCTGCGCGCCGGCGTCGATGGCGTTTTCCAGCAGCTCCTTGACAACGCTCGCAGGGCGCTCGACCACCTCGCCCGCGGCGATGAGGTCGGCGACATGCGGCGATAATTGCTGAATATGGGGCATTGGTTTCCTCCTTCTTTTAGGAAGCGATGGTGAAAAGGGAAAGGGCATTGACGAGCGCGTGGAGCAAAATCGACGTCCACAGTGTGCCGGAGTGTTCATACGCCCAGGCAAAGACAAGGCCGGGGACGAGATACTGGAGCATCAAAATGAGGTAGCCTAAGTCCCAGTTCGAAACTGCCGCCGTCCAGACGTGCAGCAGCGCAAAGAGCGCGCAGGAGAGGAGATAGGCGAAGACGCGGCTCTTTTCCTTGAGGCAGCCGAAGACGAGCCCGCGGAAGAGCACCTCTTCTACAAACGGCGCGAGCAGCACGACGATGAGCACCGTCATGCGCGGGGCGGAAGCCACCTGCGCGGCGATGGTCATGTCGTTCAGGTTCGTGCGGCTGTCGAAAAGCACGTTGCACACGCGGAATATGAGCTCGTTCGCGCCGTAGAAGACGAGAAGGCCCAGCAGCATCGTCGAAAGCGCGCGGTTCAGGTTGTCTAAAAACCGGCCCGATGTGTGCGCCAGATACGAGTGGAACAGCAGCACCGTGACGGCGAAGAGCGTGTAGTAATAGAGCACATTGCGCAGGGAATCGTTGATGGTGGTGTCGAGCACGACCTCCAGAAGGTCGAATATTCTTGTTGCCAAAAGCGGCATCACCAGAAGATAGACGAGGAAGAAGATCGTTCCGGCGACGCGCTCGGTGCGGTTCATGCCGCCGGAGGCGGTTTTCTTTTTTGCCATGGGGAGACCTCTTTTCCGGGGAAATTACGAGAGCTTCTGCTTGAGCTCGTAGAGAAGCTGCATTGCCTCGATGGGGGACATCGTGTCGGGCTGCGCGCGGCGGATGGCCGCGAGCACCTCAGCCTCGCCGATCGCGTCGAGACTGACCTGCTCTGCTTCCTCGCGGGGCTTTGCCTGATACGCGCCGCCCTGCTCGAGCTCTTTTAGGATGACGTTCGCGCGCCTCACGACCTCGTTCGGAAGGCCCGCTAACTTTGCGACCTCGATGCCGTAGCTGCGGTCGGCGCCGCCGGGGACGATCTTGCGCAGGAAGATGAGCTCGTCGCCGCGCTTTTTAATGGAAATGCTGTAATTCTTCACGCCGGGAAGAATGCCCTCAAGCTCCGTGAGCTCGTGATAGTGCGTGGCGAACAGCGTCTTCGCGCCTAAGCGTTTTGGGTCGGCGCAGAATTCGAGCACCGCGCGCGCGATGCTCATGCCGTCGAACGTCGACGTGCCGCGGCCGATCTCGTCGAGAATGAGCAGCGAGCGAGGCGTTGCCTGATGCAAGATCTCGCTCACCTCGGTCATCTCGACCATGAAGGTCGACTGGCCGCCGGCTAAGTCGTCGCTCGCGCCGATACGCGTGAAGATGCGGTCGACCACGCCGATGCGCGCGCTCTTGGCGGGCACGAACGAGCCGATCTGCGCCATAAGCGTGATGAGCGCGACCTGACGCATGTAGGTCGACTTACCGGCCATGTTGGGGCCGGTGATGATGGCGGCGCGGTCCTCGCGCTCGCCCATATAGGTGTCGTTCGGGACGAAGAGCGCGTCCTTGAGCACGCGCTCGACGACGGGGTGGCGGCCGTCGTGAATTTCGATGACGCCGCTGTCGTCCACGCTCGGACGGCAATAGTTGTTGTTCACCGCGACGGACGCGAGCGAGCAGAGCGTGTCGAGCTCGGCGATGAGCCCCGCCGCGCGCTGGATGCGCACGCTCTCGGCGGTGACGGATTCGCGCAGGGCGGTGAAAATTTCAAATTCGAGCGCCTTGTCGCGATCTCCCGCGGTCAGAATCTCCTGCTCGAGGTTCTTGAGCTCTTCGGTGATGTAGCGCTCGCCGTTCACGAGCGTCTGCTTGCGGATGTAAGTGTCTGGGACGAGGTCCTTGAACGAATTCGAGACCTCGATATAGTAGCCGAAGACCTTGTTGTAGCCGATCTTCAGCGTGCGGATGCCGGTCTTTTCCTTCTCGCGCGTCTCGATGTCGGCGAGAAGCCCCTTACCGCCGGATAAGATCTCGTGCAGGCGGTCGACTTCGGCATTGTAGCCCTTGCGGATGAAGCCGCCCTCACGCACGGAAAACGGCGGCTCGTCGATGAGCGTGTCGCGGATGCTCTGCGCCACGTCGGTGAGCGTGTCGAGCTCGTTGTCTAACTCATGCAGCCTGCCCGTCGTGAACGCCGCGAGCTGGGCTTTGACCTCCGTGATGCGCTCGATGGAGTTGCGAAGCGACGCAAAGTCGCGTCCGCCCGCCGTGCCGTAGGCAATGCGGCCGATGAGGCGCTCCATGTCGCTGATGCCGGAAAGCGCCAAAATCAGCTCTTCGCGCGCGACGGTGTTCTTCGTCAGCGCCTCGACCGCGCCGAGGCGGCGCTCGATGGCCGCAACATCGCGCAGCGGGCGCGTCAGCCACGCGCGCAGATTGCGCGCGCCCATGGCGGTCTTCGTCTTGTCGAGCACCCAGAGGAGGCTGCCGCGCTTTTCTTTGGCGCGGATGGTCTCGGTCAGCTCCAGATTGCGCCGCGCGGAGAGGTCAAGCTCCATGAAGCGGCCCTGCTCGTAGTATTCTAAATCCTTGATGTAGGAAAGATCGGTCTTCTGCGTCTCGTGCAGATACGAGAGCAGCGCGCCCAGCGCGAGCGACGCCGCGGGGTTGTTGCGTGGAAGGCTTGCAAAGCGCTCCTCGCCAAACTGCGCGCGGATGGCTTTTTCGCACGCTTTGAGCTCAAAGCGGTTCTCGCCGCGCTCGACCGCGCAGGACAGCTTATCGCGAAGGTATTCGACCAGCTCACCGTTGTCGTAAGCACCCGCGCTCAGCACCGCCTCGGCGGGGGAGAAACGGGATAACTCGTTATACAGGTGCTCTGCGCGGTCGTCGCCCGAAAAGGCGGTCACGTGCGTGTGGCCAGTCGTCATGTCGCAGAAGGCCGCGCCGGCGTTCTGCCCGTCCAAAAAGATGCCACAGAGGAAGTTGCCGCGCCGGTCGTCGAGGCATGCGCTATCGATGACCGTGCCGGGCGTGATGACGCGGATGATATCGCGCTTGACAAGGCCCTTGGCGAGCGCAGGGTCCTCGGTCTGCTCGCAGATGGCGACCTTGTAGCCCTTGGCGATCAGGCGCGCGATGTAGGCGTCGCTCGAATGATAGGGAATGCCGCACATCGGCGTCTGATCCTCCGCCGCCTTGCCGCGGTCGCGGGTCGTCAGCGTCAAATCGAGCTCGCGCGAGGCGAGCTGAGCATCCTCGTTGAACATCTCGTAGAAGTCGCCCAAGCGGAAAAAGAGGATCGAATCCTTATTCTGTTCCTTGATCTCCAAATACTGCTTCATCATCGGCGTGATCTCGGCCATGATCCGTCCTCGCTTTCTTTCTCTTTCAAAATTTTCTTATCCTGTTACAGGGTGAAGTCCGCGCCCGCGGGCATTTCGCCGAGGCGGTCGCCGAGCTTACGTTTCAATCTTTCATAGGCTTCCTTGCCCGTGCAGTGGCCCGTGAAGTAGTGCGCGACCTTGTCGCCGCGCAGCTTTTCGCCCACGGCGTCGACCAGCTCGTCCGGCTCGCTCTTGCCGAGCGAGGGGTTATAGAGGTGGAAGCCCGCAAACACCGCGTCGGGCGCTCTGCCGAGCACGTCCTCGGCGCTTTTCAGGATATTCACGATGCCGCAGTGCGCGCAGCCCGCGAACAGTGCGGTCCTGCCGTTTTCCGTGACGAGCAGGTCCTGCTCGTGGCGGAACGTGTCGCGCGGATAGTCCTCGCCGACCTTTTCGCGCAGCGTGTCGTTCGCGCCGCTCCAGAGTTCGCGGCCGGTGACGGCGGAAAAAAACGTCAGCTCATCGTCGAGCTTCTGCACGCCCTCGCAGAGAACGAATCGCTCTTCGTAAGATTTGAGCACCGTGTCCATGCCGATGTAGGCGCACTTGCTGGGCGTGACGACGTAGTACCGCCCCCAGACGGCCTTCTGCATATAGACCTTGGCGCGGTCGTTCAGCTTCAAGAACGCTTCGAGGCCGCCGCAGTGGTCGTTGTGCGCGTGGGACAAAAAGGCGATGTCGACCTTTGTAAGATCAACGCCGAGCGCCGCAGCGTTGTCGATGAACTGCGCGTCAGGGCCCATGTCGAAAAGAATTTTGTGCTTGTCGGTCTCAATATACATCGACAGGCCGTGCGCGCAGGCGACGGTGTCTCTGCACGTGCTGTTTTCCATCAAAATGACGACTTTCATCAAAAAGCCCCCTTTTCTTTATTCCTCTACCGCTTCGCCGTAGAGCGCCCAGGTGTTGCTGTCGGTGATCTTCGCTTTGGCAAATGTGCCGATCAGGGCCTTGTCGCCCTTCATGCGCACGAGGCGGTTGCCCTCCGTGCGCGCGGCGAAGGGGAAGGCCTCGTCGTCGCTCTCGCCGTCGACAAGGACTTTCACCGTCCTGCCGATGTAGGCTGCGTGCTTTTTCGCGCTGATGGCGTTCTGCGCGTCGACGAGCTTTTCAAACCAGACCTGCTTTTCCTCGCGCGAGACGGGGTCGTCCATCTTCGCCGCCGGCGTGCCGGGACGCGGGGAGAAAATAAAGGTGAAGAGCGCGTCGAACTGCGTCTTTTCTACAAGATCGACAGTCTGCATCGCTTCGTCCTCGGTCTCTCCCGGGAAGCCGATGATGATGTCGCTCGTGAGCACCATGCCTGGCATGACGCTTCGCGCGTAGGCGATCATTTCCTCGTACTTTGCGCGCGTATATGGGCGGTTCATCGCTTTCAGAACGCGGTCGCACCCGGACTGGACGGGGAGGTGGAGCTGCTTTGCAACGTGCTCGCAGCGTGCCATCGTGTCGAAGAGCTTGTTGGTCGCGTCCTTCGGCTGGCTCGACATAAAGCGGAGCCAATAGTCGCCGGGAATGGCGTTGATGGCGGCGAGCAGGTCTGCAAAGTCGTAATCGGTGCCCAAGTCCTTGCCGTAGCTGTTCACGTTCTGGCCGAGGAGGGTGATCTCCTTGTAGCCCTCGGCGATGAGGCCGCGGCATTCCTCGATGATCTTCTCCGGCTCGCGGCTGCGCTCGCGGCCGCGGACGTAGGGCACGATGCAGTACGAGCAGAAGTTATTGCACCCGTACATGATGCTCACCCACGCGCGCACGCCGCCCTCGCGCACGATGGGAAGGTCCTCGGCGATGCGGCCATGCTCGTTCTCGATGGAGAAAACGCGCTTATTCTTCGTGTACACCTCGTGCAGCAGCTCGGGGAGGCGCCACTCGGCCTGGGGGCCGAGCACAAGGTCGACATGATGATAGGAATTTTTTACCTTGTCGGCCACGACCTTCTGCTGCGCCATGCAGCCGCAGAGGCAGATGATCTGATCGGGCTTTGCGGCCTTCGTGTGGCTGAGGCGGCCCAAGTGGCCGTAAACGCGTTTTTCCGCGTGCTCGCGGATGGCGCAGGTGTTGAGCAGGATGACGTCGGCCTGCTGCTCGTCGCGCGTGAGCTCATAGCCCATCTCGCGCAGCATGCCCATGAGCACCTCGCCGTCGGCCACGTTCTGCTGGCAGCCGAACGTGTCGACCAGCGCGAGCGGCGTGCGGGTGCGGCGGTCGTTCATCTCGCGCATCTTGCGCGTAAATTCCTTCTGACGCGCGAGCTCCTGCTCGCTGACGATGACTTCTTTGCGTTCCAAGGGATGTTTCCTCCCGAATCTCGATAGTTTAGCAATATAGTATATCATGTTCGCGAGAACGTGGCAAGGCCGCAGCGCGGCTTCCGGCGCGAAAAATCCACAGCTTTCGCAATTCCGGTGACTTTTCCGCACCCATATGGTATGCTATGGAAAACCTGAACTCCAAAGGAGGGCTTTCCATGGCGGCGTTTTATCAAAAATTTCTGCGCAAGCATCTTGACTTATCATCTCTCAGCGTGATGCGGCGGGAGGACAACGATCCCTATTTCTGCACGCCCAAGGGCGCTTCTATCTTCGGCTGGGCGGGCGTCGACGGCATCCACTTCTGCTTTGTCCGCGGTTTTGGCGAAACGGTCTTCGCCGTGAGCCCGATGAACGGTGGCAAGGACTGCGTGCACGTCATCGCGCGCGATTTCAGCGATTTTCTGCGCCTGCTGCTCGCGACCGGCGACAGCGCGGCGCTCGAGCAGGCGTGGCAGTGGGACGAGGCGCAATTCGACGCCTTTCTTGCCGAGAATCCGCCGACGGACGAGCAGAAGGCGGTGCTCTCGCAGATCTCCACAGCCTTCGGCCTCACGCCGATGGAGCGGCCGTGGCAATACCTGCGCAAGCTGCAAGCGGAGTTCGATCTCAGCGAGCTCAAATTCACCGAGGACTTTTATGACCCCGAAATGAATCCCGACGCGCCCGAACAGAAAACGGACTGGAAGGTCTACTTTGACGGCAGCTTTTGGGGCCACCACGGGCGCGAGCGCGCGGGCAGGGAGATGAGCGTACAAAAGTGGTTTTCGTGGGCGGGGCGCGACTGGTTCGTGCCGTCGGTCTACGTTTGTTCAAAGGGCATTGTCGTTGATTTTTGTATGCGCGCGGAGGCTTCCGCGCTGCGCGGCTTTATGAAAAAGTGGGGGATCGATCCCGAAAGCGATGAATCCATCGACTTCTCGCGCGACGAACGCGAACAGATGGAGCGCGAGCACCCGCTCAGCCTCGGTTTTACCCCCAGCCTCACCTTGAACGGCGCGAAGCTCCGCACGAGCCACGGCTGCGGCGTCATTTTCCTGCCGGAGCAGCCCGGCTTCTGCGCCGACGCAGAGCCCGCCATGGCGCACTACGGCCTTGACCGCGCGTATGGCTGGAGCATCCGCCGCGCGGCATTCCCGTTCGTCACGAAGCGCGCGCCGAAGCTCAAATCACTCGCCGTCACGATGACGGCGGATGAGGTGCGCGTCCCCGGGGCGCGCTTCCGCGCTGATAGGGCGGGCGATACGTTTGCCTTCTCCTACCGCGGCACAGAGTATACGCTCGCCGTGCAGGAGGTCGAGCCGCAGGAGCTGCCGCGCGAGCGCATGAGCCTTGACCCGCGGTTCGACTATCCGACGCATTTCACAGCCATCAGCTTTACGCTCACGCCCGAGCCGCCGGAACACTCGATCTTCGTCGAAGACTGCGCCGAAAGCGACCGCCCGCGCCAGGTCAAACGCGAGACCGCTTCCTTTGCGCCCGAGGCGCAGAACGACTTCTGCGTCGGTATCATCGGCGGCGCGGACGGGCCGGTCGCCATCGTCGTGGGCGAAGCTGCGCAGGGGAAGCTCCACGCCGCGTGCTCGTCGCTGCACTTTGAGATAGTCGACCACATCGACTGGCGCGTCGGCTTCCGCGAAACACCGTGGGAAGAGGGAACGTTTGCGCTCATCTGACTTACCTTTTCTGCGCTTTTCGGTATTCCGTCGGCAAGACGCCGTATGCCTTGTGGAATTCCGTGGAAAACTTGCTCTGGCTCTCGTAACCGACCGAGCGCGCGACCTGCGCGACGTTCTCGTCGCCCTCGATGAGCAGCCGCGCCGCGTGCTCCATGCGGTGCTCGCGGATATGCGAGGCGAGCGACGAGCCATATACTGATTTGAAAAGTGCCTTCATCGTCGAGGGATTCATCAAAAACCGCTTGGACAGCTCCTCGATGGTCATGCGGCTTGAAAGGTGCTGCGTCAGATAATCGTGCACGGCGCGGATGGTCTCGAGCTGCTCGGCGGTGCCGCCGCCTTCGTGGAGCTCAGCGTCGAGCGGGGGGAGGTGCGGCGCACCAGTGGCAGCCCTGCTCTCCTCCTCAGGACACGAGATCTCCATCGTGCGCTCGATCATGCGGTGCAATAGCTGCGCCTGCTCGTTCTCCGCGGCGCGGTAGTAGACCTCTTTCCCCACGCGGCGCGAGATGAGAAGTCCGCTCTCACGCAGCTGCCTCAGATGGTGCGACACGGCAGGCGAGCTCATGCTCACCATTGCCGAGAGGTCGATGACGCACTCCTCGCAGTGGCACAGCAGCCAGAATATGCGCACACGGCTGCTGTCGGAGAGCTGCTTGAAAATGTCCGCCACGGTCTGAAAGCTCCCGACCGTCTCGACCGATTCGTGAAGCTGCTGCATGGTCTGCGCATCCTCGTGCTGGTGGGGCAGATGCAGTTCCTCCATGGGTTTCCCGTCCTTTCTCATCCGGTCTCTTCGCCCGTTCTCTCCCGTTTGGAAATTCTTTTCGCCCGAACGGAAGAGACGCGCGCAGGGGCCTTGACTTTTGCCTTTGCGGACATTATAGTACGGTCATCAAGATTAAACAAGCACTTAATCGTTAAATATTTTGTGCCGAAAAGGAGAAACATACCATGAAAAAGACCTATCAGATCGAAGTCGACTGCGCCAACTGCGCCAACCTTATGGAAGAAGCCACCAAGAAGACCGAGGGCGTCGCCGACGCCGTCGTGAACTTCATGACCCAGAAGATGACCGTCGAGTTCGCCGAGGGTCAGGACCCCAAGGCCGTGATGAAGGCCGTCCTCAAGAATTGCAAGAAGGTCGAGGACGACTGCGAGATCTATCTGTAAGAGATCTTCTCCCTCTCACGCCCCGGACGAACGCACCGGGGCGCTTTCTTAGGCAAAATTCAAATTCTCCCCCTTCAAGGAGGTCATCTTTATGACGAAAAAGCAAAAAAAGATGCTTTACCGCATCCTGATCGCGGCGGTGCTGTTCCTCGCCGCGAAATTCATTCCCATGCCGATGCTCGTCTCCACCGTGCTCTACTTCGCCGCCTATATCACCATCGGCTACGACATTCTGCGCAAGGCCTTCAAGGGCATTCGCAACCATCAGGTGTTCGACGAAAACTTCCTGATGGCGGTCGCCACGATCGGCGCCATCGCGCTCGCGATCTACGAAAAGAGCGGCGACTATGCTGAGGCCGTGGCGGTCATGCTCTTCTACCAGATCGGCGAGCTGTTCCAGAGCTACGCCGTCGGCAAATCCCGCCGGAACATCTCCGCCCTGATGGACATTCGTCCGGACTACGCCAACATCGAGCAGGACGGTCAGCTCACGCAGGTCGACCCGGACGAGGTCGAGGTCGGGAGCATCATCGTCGTTCAGCCGGGCGAAAAGGTCCCGCTCGACGGCGTGATCGTCGAGGGCAGCCCCAGCCTCAACACCAGCGCTCTGACCGGCGAGAGCATGCCGCGCGACGTCCGCGCGGGCGACGAGATCATCAGCGGCTGCATCGACATGTCCGGCGTGCTGAAGATCCGCACGACGAAGGCGTTCGGCGAGTCCACGGTCTCGAAGATCCTCGATCTCGTCGAGAACGCCAGCTCGCGCAAATCCCGCTCCGAGGCGTTCATCTCGCGCTTCGCGAAAATTTATACGCCCGCCGTCTGCATCGCGGCGCTGGCCCTGGCCATCCTCGCGCCCGTCGGGCGCATGATCGCGGGGCTGGACGCGGACTGGACGGAGTGGATCTATCGCGCCCTTTCCTTCCTCGTCGTCAGCTGCCCGTGCGCCCTCGTCATCAGCATCCCGCTGAGCTTCTTCGCGGGCATCGGCGGGGCCAGTAAGGAGGGCATCCTGATCAAGGGTTCCAACTATCTCGAGGCGCTCTCCGGGGCGAAGGTCGTCGTCTTCGACAAGACCGGCACGTTGACGCAGGGCGTCTTCGAGGTCACGGCCGTGCATCACAGCCCGCTGGCCGAGGAGCAGCTGCTGGAATATGCGGCGCTGGCTGAGTGCGCGTCTTCTCATCCCATCAGCAAGAGCTTGCAGCGCGCTTATGGTAAGGAGATTGGCCGTGACCGCGTGAGCGACATTCAGGAGATCAGCGGCAAGGGCATTTCCGCCAAAGTGGACGGCCATGACGTGCTGGCGGGCAACAGCAAGCTGATGGAGCTGAACCGCATTGCGTTCATCGACTGCCACAGCGTCGGCACGATCATTCACATGGCCATTGACGGCGAGTATGCGGGCCATATCGTCATCTCCGACGTGGTGAAGCCGCACGCGAAGGAAGCCATCGAGCGGCTCAAGCATTCCGGCGTGGAAAAGACGGTCATGCTCACTGGCGACACACGG
>OIXV01000432.1_pt1 | contig 40905 bp, 34 predicted proteins | sample 1587771 | NCBI WGS metagenome assembly OIXV01 (sample SAMEA3888893, study PRJEB22519) | human gut metagenome | biome: human gut; feature: human-associated habitat; material: faeces | place: Denmark | collected 2010
CGAGGCCGAGGCCTATCACGGCCCGTCCCTCATCATCGGCTACAGCCCCTGCGAGATGCACAGCATCAAGGGCGGCATGATGAACTGCCAGAAGGAAATGAAGAAGGCTGTCGAGTGCGGCTACTGGAACCTGTTCCGCTTCAATCCCGCGGCCGACAAGAAGTTCACGCTCGACTCCAAGGCGCCCGCCGGCGGTTACCGTGAATTCCTGATGAACGAGGCGCGTTACAGCCGCCTGACCCGCGAATTCCCCGAGCGTGCCGAAGGCCTCTTCGAGCGCAACGAGGATGCGGCGAAAGAGCGTTACGAGCACCTCACCAAACTCATCGACCTGTACGACAAGCAGTAATTGCTGTTCTTACGGTATAAAAGAAGGAGCATCCGAAAGGGTGCTCCTTCTTTGCGCCCGGCGGCAGCGCCGATGGCTCTGCACGGGTAAAGGGGAGTGTTCTCTTTCGTGAAAGAGAACACCCCCCTTTTGGTTCACGCCCCCTGCACCGGCGCAGGGGAGACCCTCACACCCCCGGCGTGAGAACGCCCTTCTCCGTGATCAGCATCGTGCAGCGCATATCATGCTCCTCGACCGGCACCTCGGGCGAGAGGAGCTGCTCGCGGCAGATGAGCACCGTGGGGCAGTGGAGCTGCGGCAGCAGGCGGTCATAGTAACCGCCGCCCTGGCCGAGACGACGGCCCTTGCGGTCGAACGACAGGCAGGGCACGACGGCGAAGTCGATGTCCGCCGCGGTGACGAGCGCGCAGCTCTTCTTCGGCTCTAAAATACCGTAGGCGCCCGCTTCGAGATCGTCCATCGAGCGCACGACGCACAGATCGATTGCGTGCTCGGCGGCGCAGCGGGGCAGGATGAGCGTCTTGCCCGCGGCGATGGTCTCGTTCATGAGGAGCGAGGTATCGATCTCCTTCTCCGTCCCCGCAAAGGCAAAGACGATCTTCGCACGCTTGTACTCGTCCAGCGCGAGGATGTGGCGGCAGATGGCCTCAGAGCTCTCAGCCTTGTAAGCGGGGTCGAGCGTGCGCTCCTTCTTGCGGATGAAGGTGCGCAACGCCTTCTTTTCTTCGATAATAGACATGGGTCAATTCCTCCCGATGTGTAAAAATTCTTTTCTTATCGTAGCAAAAAGCGCGCCAAAACGCAAGGCACTGAAGAAAGTAAATCAATTCCCGCGCGCTGCTTGTGAAAAGAAATTGACAGCATTTTTTAATTTTGTTATCCTAAATGCAGAATGCAACGCGGCGCTGCCGCGCAATTGAGGAGGAACATTACGATGGCCATGCTGCTCAAGGGAGCTGAGGTCGCCAAGACGCTGACCGAGGAGCTCCACGCGAAGACTGAAGAACTGAAGAAAAACGGCACCGAGCCCTGCCTTGCCATCCTGCGCGTCGGCGCGCGCGAGGATGACCTTGCCTACGAGCGCGGCGCACTCAAGCGCTGTGAGAAGGTCGGCGTGGCGGTGCGTCAGGTCGTCCTGCCCGAGGATGTGACGCAGGAAGAGCTGATGGAGAACATCCACGCGCTGGGCGCGGACGAAAAGGTCCATGGCGTGCTGATGTTCCGTCCGCTGCCGGGGCACCTCGACGATGAGGCGGCGCGCGCAGCGCTCGACCCGAAGAAGGACATGGACGGCATCACCGACGGCTCCATGACCGCCGTGTATGCCGGCACCAAGGGCGGTTATCCCCCCTGCACTGCCGCGGCCTGCGTGGCACTGCTCAAGCACTACAACATTCCCATCAAAGGCAAGCGTGTCGTCGTCATCGGCCGCAGCCTGGTCATCGGCAAGCCGGTCTCCCTGCTGCTGCTCGCCGAGCACGCGACCGTGACCATCTGCCACAGCCGCAGCGAGAACCTGCCCGATATCTGCCGCGAGGCCGATATCCTCGTCGTCGCCGCCGGCAAGGCCGGTATGGTCGGCGCGGAGAGCGTGCGCGCCGGTCAGGTCGTGCTGGATGTCGGCATCCACGTTGGCGCGGACGGCAACCTCTGCGGCGACACCCGCTTTGCCGAGGTCGAGCCCATCGTCGAGGCCATCACCCCCGTTCCCGGCGGCGTCGGCACCGTGACGAGCACCATTCTTGCAAGCCATGTCGTCGAAGCGGCGGAGCGCGCGGCGAACAAGTAAAAACTTTGCTGAAAAAAACGGCTTTCTCCCGATGGGAGAAGGCCGTTTTTTGTTAGTTACCCAGCAGCTTTTCGCCGACGATTGCCTTTTGGGCATCGTTCATTTCCACATTGCCCGACACAAACTCCACAATGCGCGTGCCGCTTGTGATGAGCCAGTGGTCAAGCCACTGCTTCTCTTCCTCGTCGTAGAGCCGCCACGCCTGCTCTGCGCCCCACGGCGCGGCATCGACCTCGCGGTAGGCGTAAGGAAGACGGCGATGCTCGCCGTCAACAAGGGCAGTCTGCTCATAGTCCAGTTCGGAGGCGAGGCAGCGGTCAAACCACGACGCAAGATACACCTCTCCGATGTCGTAGTGGATCCACGCAGGATCGCCGCGCGCCGTCTCCGGATGCTCGGGATCATCCAAGCTGGCAAGCACATCTCGCTGCTCTCCGCCGTACCGCGCAGCGAAGGGCGAGGAGCTCCCCCAACTCAGGCACGACCAGAGCGCATCCTCATCCTCTATGCCGAGGTCGGAGAGGTAGAGCGGCAGCGCGTCGTGGTAGACCGTCGCCCGAAATTCTTCATCATACAGCTCAGGCGGAACTTCATCGCTGTCAAAAAGTCCGTTCTGCTCCATGGTGAGCAGCACCCCCACCGAAGCCAGCGCGACCGCCGCCGTCACGCAGGCCGTGACGATGCAGCGCTTCGCCCTGCCCGCACCGGTTTTCACCGCCGAATAGGTGAGAAACATCGCAGCAAACGGCGTGATCCCGCACAGGATCGCGGCAAGGTAAAGCCTTCCCATACTGCTGCCGCCGGTCCCCAGCAGGGCTCTCACCAAAATGCCGAAAAGTGTCAGCAGCAGCGCCGCGCGCTCCAGTATCTGGAGCCAGAGGCGCGACTTTGCAGGCAAAAAGCGATGTTCCTCTCTCGCCGTGCGCGCCGCCTTCCGATACCAGCTGTTATAGCAGATAAGGTCAGTCCCGCAGATCAGCGTGACAACAGGCGAAATACATGACAAAAAATCCCCCATTCCATAGATAAGCGTATTCAGAGGGTCTGTTTTCAGGCCGGTCAGGATATCCCAGATCCTGAGGAGCATATAGCCGAACCAAAAAATCATCATACTGTGGTAATATTTGAGGGCACGGTGCATCGCGTCCACCTGTAAGACAGGGTCGGTCTCGACATCGACGGCGTTCTCATCCGCTGTGCAGAGCACATGGCGCGTCCGCCCGCCAAGGCCGCCGCCCTCCCCCATGGCGCCGCCGCCCCAAAAGGTCAGCTCGCCCGCGCCCGCAGTCTGCCGCCAGCCCGCCTGCTCACAGTAATCAAGAAAGACCTCCTCGCCATCCTCTCCGCCGCCATCATCAGGATAATAGGTGACGGCAAAGCGCAGCTTCTGCGGCCGGATGCGGCGGTAACGGATAAAAAGTCCCACGCGGTCAGGTGCCCAGCCCTCCGCCGCCATGCGCTCAAAATGGCGCGCAAGGCCCTCGGTGTCGTAAAAGGAATAGGGATTCAGCTCCCATCTGGTATTGTGCATCAGAAAACCTCACTTTCTCTCATTTCTCTCCACCCACGATAGGGCGTTATCTCTCAAATAGCTTCTCGTAATCCCGCACCTGCATTTGCAGGCGCTCTACCTCGCCTTTCAGCAGCGCTTCTCCCGCGCCGGTGAGCCGGTAGCTGCGCCGCCGCCCCTCCGCGCGCGTTTCGACGATGTAGCCCGCCGCCAGAAACTGCTCGAGCAGGTTGTAAAGCGTGCCGGGGCCGACGGCTACACGGCCGCCTGTCAGCTCGCTCACACGCGCCATCACGTCCATGCCGCAGCACTCCTCGCGCAGGCACAGGAGGATATAAAACATCTGCTCGGTCAGCGTGCCGAATTTCTCTCGTGCCACGCGTTCACCTCCATATATCGATATTCGATACTCTTTGATCCAAGTGTATTATCGATAATCGATATTGTCAAGCGCATTTTGCACAGTCAAAAAAAGACCATCCTCTTTCACAAAAGAGGATGGTCTTTTTTGTTTCATTTTACCGGCAGAGGAAGGAAAACCAGCCCTCGCTGCTGCGCGTTTCCTCGATCGTCCAGCCCGCCTCGACGAGCTTTTCGCGCACCTCGTCGGCGCGGTCGTCGATGATGCCGGAGCAGAGGAAGATGCTGCCCTTTTTGAGCAGCCTCCCCACCTGCGGGGCAAGCGCGATAATGACGTCCGCGACGATGTTCGCAACGATCACATCATAGTCGCCGCCGAATTCCTTTTGCAAGCCCTTGTCGCTGAGCACGTCGCCCGCGCGGACGGTGTAGTGCTCGCGTCCCACGCCGTTGAGCGCGGCGTTTTCGTAGGCGACGCCCACGCACTTGTCGTCAATATCACAGGCGAAGGCGTCCTTCGCGCCGAGCAGCAGCGCGGCGATGGAGAGGATACCGCTGCCGCAGCCGAGGTCGAGGACCTTTTCCCCGCCGTGGATATGCTGTTCCAGCGCTTGCAGGCAAAGGCGCGTGGTGGCGTGGCTGCCGGTGCCAAACGTCAATCCGGGGTTCAGGACAAGCTTGACGCGCCCGTCCTCCTCTGCCTGCTCCCACTCAGGCACGACGAGCAATCGCTCGCCGATCTCCATGGGCTTATAAAACTGCTTCCAGTTGTTCTCCCAGTCCGCATCCTCGACATTTTCCATGTTGAGGATGAGCGGCGCGTACTCAGGATGCTGCTTTTTGAAGGCCGACAGGCCGATGCGGAACTGCGCAAGGGTATTCATTCCCTCGGCGCTGTCTTCAAGGTAGAAGGTGATGCGGCTCTTGCCGTGCATCGACTTCATCAGGTCCTCGTCGACGTAATCCCAATACTGGTGGTTGTTTTCAAGGAAGTCCTTGAAGTCGCCCTCCTCATCGATCATCAGACTGTCGATGCCGTAGGTACTCAAAAGCTCCGTCACAGGCTCGATGCCCTCAGGCCGCGTATCGAGGTGCAGTTCCAGCCATTTCATCGCTCAGTCCCCACAAAGAAGAGGCCCAGCGTGCCGCAGCCGGTGTGCGCACCGATGACGGGGCCGATGAAGTCCGCACGCACGTCGGTGACGTTGAAGCGCTCCTTGAGCAGGCCCTTGACGTACTCGACATAGTCCGGGCAGTTGGCGTGGCAGATGAAGACGGGCTGGTTCTTCTCCGGCTCGATGCCGATCTCCTCCATTTTGTCCACGAGCGCGCGGAGCGCGGCCTTGCTGCCGCGCGCCTTGCTCACAGGCGTGAGACGGCCTTCACTGTCGGTGTGCATGACAGGCTTGATGCCGAGCATCGTGCCGACCAGTGCCGCCGCGGCGCTCACGCGGCCGCCGCGCTTGAGATGATTCAGATCGTCCACGATAAACCAGTGGTCTTGGCTCTGGATGATGTTTTCCACATAGCGCGCGAGCGCGTCGATATCAAGGCCCTTTTCGCGGCGCTCCCGCACAGCACGGTAGAGCAGCATTCCCTGTCCACGCGAGGCGGAGAGGGAGTCGATCACGACGATCTTTGCGCCGTGATGCTTTTCGCGCAGGTCGCTTGCAGCGATACAGGCGGACTGATAGGTGGTGGACAGTGCGCTCGAGAAGCAGATGCAGAGAATGTCCTTCTCTTCGCTCAGCACTTTCTCCATCGCGTCGGTGAACTGGCCGACATTGACCGCGGCGGTCGTGCAGTCCGCGCCCGCGGCGATCTTCTGGAAGAATTCCTCCGGGGACATATCCGCATGGTCAGGGGTATTCAAAAGCGTTTTGCCCTCGATGGTGAACGAGAGGGGCAGGACCGTGAGGTCGAGCTCCTCGACCTCTTGCTGGCTCAGATCGCAGCAGCTATCGGTCATGATGATATAATCACGCATGGTGTGGATCCTCCTTTTAGGGATGATGACATTCATAGGTAGTGTTATTATACCAAATGTTGCCGCGGCGTGTAAATACGCCGCTAAATTATTTTCCGACGCAGAAGCGCTCGAAGATGCGCGCGACCATGTCCTCGCGCGCGGTGCGGCCCGTGAGCTCGCCGAGCGCGGTCTGTGCCTGCTCGACCTCCGTGAGCACGACGTCCGGCATCATGCCCGCGATAAGCGCCTCCTTCGCCGCGCGGACGCTTTCAAGCGCACGGCGGACGGCTTCAGCCTGACGGGCGTTCGTCAGCAGCGTGCCGCCGGCTGGCGGCGCGGGATAAAGCGTGCGGACAGCATCCTCTAGTGCGTCAAAGCCCTCGTGCGTCACGCTCGAAAGCGGGATGACCGCCTCAGGCGCGCGCCAGTCCTCATCGGGGACAATGCCCGCCCTACCGCCAAGGTCTGACTTGGTCAACAGCAGCAGCCACGGCTTGCCGCTCTTTGCGGCAAGCGCGAGCGGAGCAAGCATCTCCTCTGCCCGCTCAGGCGGCGGCAGTCCTTTACTGCCATCCAGCAGCGCGAAAATGAGGTCTGCATCCTCAACGGCCCTCCGCGAACGCTCGACACCGAGCTGCTCGACGATATCATTCGTTTCATGCAGGCCCGCCGTGTCGATGAGCCGCAGCAGCACGCCGCCGACCGTCGCCTTTTCCTCCACCGTGTCGCGCGTCGTGCCCGCGATGTCCGTGACGATCGCGCGGTCGAAGCCGACGAGCGCGTTCAAAAGCGAGCTCTTGCCCGCGTTCGGCGCGCCGATGATGGCGGTGGCGACGCCGTTTTTCAGGACTTTCCCGCGTGCAAACGTGCCAAGCAGGTCGGAAAGCGTCGCTTCACAGGATGCGAGCGAGCGCTCCGTCTCCTCGCGCGAAAGGTCTTCGATGTCCTCGTCGGGATAGTCGACCACGGCGTAAAAGCGGCTCGAAACATCGAGCAGCTTGTCGTAAACCTCTTCGATCGGACGGCGCAGCGCACCGGAGAGCTGAGCCGCGGCGTTGCGCGCGCTCTCAGCTGTCTCGGCGTCAATGAGATCAATGACGGCCTCGGCCTCAGTGAGGTCCATCCTGCCGCTCAAAAACGCCCGCTGCGTGAATTCGCCGGGCTTCGCCTGCCGCGCACCCGCGGCAAACGCCGAGCGCAGCACCTCGTTCAGTACGATCGGCGAGCCGTGGCAGTGGAGCTCGGCGCTCTCCTCGCCCGTGTAGCTGTGAGCCGCGGAAAAGCAGACCGCCATGCCGCGGTCGAGCAGCGTGCCGTCCACTGAACGGACATCGCCATAGGTCATGCGGCGGTACGGAAGGTCCTCGACCGCCGCGCCGCTCGCGGGCGTGAACAGCGCGGTGAGCACGCGCCGCGTCCCCTCTCCGCTCAGACGCACGATGCCGATGGCCGACGGGCTCTGCGCCGTGGCGATGGCTGCAATGGTTTCCATGGGCGCTCCACCTTTCTCTTTTTTGTCATTTGGAGAGAGTATACCACACGGAGAACGATTTGAAAAGGGCGCGGTTTCCCGCGCCTCATCGGGTATTTACAAATGATTTGCCGCGGAAAACGGGCACCGTCTGCCGACGCACTGCGCATTCTGCCGGTAGAAACGGCAAACCGTGTCCTCCTGCTCCATCTCGATCCCGAAGTGCTCCTTCACAAAGCCGATCGCCTCCCGGATGGCCAGAAACGAGTCCCGCTTGCAGCAGCGCGGGCCGCCGACCGCCCCGATCTGCGCAAGCGCGCTCGCCGTCATCTGATGCGACAGGGCAAACGGCTCGACCGTGAGCGGCGTGGAGCCGGAAATGATCGAGACGAACATCCCCGTGCTGACTCCGGCTCCGCAGGCGCCCCAGAAGCCGCAGGCGCCGCCGGGAACGCTTTTCCCCCGGCTCACCATCTCGGCCAGCGCAGCGCGCAGGTCGATCTCTCCCCCCGCGTTTTTGAAGGCCGTCAGCAGCGCCGCGCCGACCATCACGTGATGCTCCGGTCCGTGCATATGGCAAAACGGCATCTGCATCATTTTTTCGATGATGGCAACAGGATTTTTTGAGGTCTCCGCCATGCAGAGTCCGACGATCGCGTCCATTCCCTGCGTGTGACACTCGTTGCACACATAATGGCCCCGGACGCACCGCGTCTTGCTGTTTTCCTTCTTATGGCAGATGGCACACTCCATCAAAACGTCCGCCTTGAGATATTCCAGGCGGTCCTTGCAAATCAGGCATTCTTCTCCCACTTTTGTTTCCTCCGCAGCTCTTGCCCGGTCTCCGCGGCTTCAACGCATCGTTTTTCCGCGGGTATAGAAAAGCAGCGCTGAACGCGCTGCTTTTCTGTTGATTTGATAAGAAAGCTTACTGCTGCTCGGCGGCCTTCGCGGCGGCCTGCTGGGCTTCGATCTCGATGAGGGCGTCCTTGCGGGAGAGGTTCCAGCGGCCCTTCTCGTCGATCTCCATGAACTTGACCCAGATCATGTCGCCGACGGTGACCACGTCCTCGACCTTCTCGACGCGCTTGCGGTCGAGCTTGGAGATGTGGACAAGGCCGTCCTTGCCCGGAGCGATCTCGACGAACGCGCCGAACTGCATCAGGCGCACGACGCGGCCATAGTAGAGCTTGCCGACCTCGGGCACAAAGACGATATCGTCGATGCACTTCTTCGCGGCGTCGCACGCAGCGGCGTTGGCGGAGGCGATGTGGATGGTGCCGTCGTCGTCGATGTCGACCTTGGCGCCGGTATCGGCAACGATCTTCTGGATGACGCTGCCACCCTTGCCGATGACCTCGCGGATGCGCTCGGGATCGATGTGCATGGTGATCATCTTGGGCGCATACTGGCTGACCTCGGCGCGCGGCTCTGCGATGCAGGGCAGCATGATCTGGTCGAGGATCTGCACGCGCGCGTCATAGGTGATCTCAAGGGCGTTCTTGATGATGGCCATGGTGAGGCCGTCGTTCTTGAGGTCCATCTGGATGGCGGTGATGCCCTTCTTGGTGCCGGCGACCTTGAAGTCCATCTCGCCGTGGAAGTCCTCAACGCCCTGAATGTCGATGAAGGTGGTGAAATCGTCGCCATCCTGGATAAGGCCGCAGGAGATACCGGCGACGGGCGCCTTGATGGGGACGCCTGCGTCCATCAGCGCGAGCGTGGAGCCGCAGATAGAGCCCTGAGAGGTCGAGCCGTTGGAGGAGACGACCTCGCTCACAACGCGGATGGCATACGGGAACTCGTCGACAGACGGGATGACCGGCAGCAGCGCGCGCTCAGCGAGAGCGCCGTGGCCGATCTCGCGGCGGCCGGGGCTGCGGGAGGGCTTGGCCTCGCCGACGGAGTAGCCGGGGAAGTTGTAGTGGTGCATATAGCGCTTTTCGGTCTCTTCCCAGATGGTGTCGAGCTTCTGGCAGGCGGAAAGCGTATCGAGCGTGCAGACGGAGAGCACCTGCGTCTGGCCGCGGGTGAACAGGCCCGAACCGTGGACGCGGGGCAGGACGCCGACTTCGGCGGCGAGAGGACGGATCTCGTTCTTCGCTCGGCCGTCGACGCGGTGGCCTTCGAGCAGCCACTGCTTGACGATCTTCTTCTGGAACTTGTAGGTGATCTCATCGAGATACTGGTCCATATCGGGGTACTGCTCGAGGAACATCTCATGCCAGTGCTCGATCATCTCGTTCCAGCGGGCCTCGCGGACGTTCTTGTCGTCGGTGTCCATCGCGGCCTTAGCCTCGTTCATAAAGCACTCGACGATCTTGTCAAACAGCTCCTGGTTGAAGCTCGCGTGCGGGTAGTCGAACTTGGGCTTGCCGATCTCGGCGACCATGCGGTTGATGAGCTCGACCTGCTTCTGGTTCTCGTTGTGGGCAAGCTCGATGGCCTTGTACATGGTGTCGTTGTCGACTTCGTTCGCACCGGCCTCGATCATGACGACCTTCTTGCCGGTCGAGACGACCGTGACGTCGAGATCGCTGACCTTGCGCTGCTCGGAGTTGGGGTTGAGCACGAGCTCGCCGTTCACAAGGCCGACCTTGAGCGCGCCGACAGGGCCGTTCCAGGGGATATCGGAGATGGCGAGCGCGGCGGAGGTACCGATCAGGGCCGCGATCTCGGGAGAGCAGTCGTGGTCGACGCTCATGACCGTCGCCATGATGGAGACGTCGTTGCGGAAGTCGGAGGGGAAGAGCGGGCGGATGGGACGGTCGATGACGCGGCTGGTCAGGATGCCCTTTTCGCCGGGACGGCCCTCGCGGCGGTTGAAAGAACCGGGGATGCGGCCGACGGAGTAGAGCTTCTCCTCAAAGTCAACGGAGAGGGGGAAGAAGTCGATGCCGTCGCGCGGGCGGGCGGAAGCCGTGGCGCAGACGAGCACGCGGGTGTCGCCGTAGCCGACCATGACGGCGGCGTTGGCAAGCTCGGCGAGCTTGCCGACCTCGAGCGTGAGGGGACGGCCCGCGAGATCCATCTCGTACTTGTGGTAGTTGGGAAACTGTCTGTGGGTAATGATGGTAGACATTTGTCGATCTCCTTTTTTGTAAAATTCCGTATTGGAGCCGACCGTTTAGCACTTGAAAAAACGTCGGTCACGCCGCCGCTTTTTCAACTGCTAAAGCATAGCAGGCTCTCATACGCGCGGGGAAAGTGCAGGGTGGAAGTAAGAAAAGAAGGGTGATGCGTGCGCATCACCCTGTTTTCAAACTTACTTACGGATACCCAGCTTGGCGATCAGGGCACGATAGCGCTCGATGTCCTTCTTCATGAGGTAATCGAGAAGGCTGCGGCGCTTACCGATCATCTTATACAGGCCGCGGCGGGAGTGGTTGTCCTGCGGGTGCTGCTCGAGGTGCTCGGTGAGCTGAGCGATACGCTCGGTAAGGATAGCGACCTGAACCTCCGGAGAACCGGTGTCGCCTTCGTGGGTGCGGTTGGCCTCGATGATGGCCGTCTTCTGGTCTTTGAGCATCATAGTGTGTATTCCACCTTTCATAAATTCTCCCGGCACTGAGCGGCGGGTCGGTGAGTCCTCCACGTCCTAAGTGCGGGAATACACGATAAGCGTGCTGAATTATAGTAACACAGCTTTTCCCCGTTGTAAAGCAAAACCTTTGGCTTTCCGTCGATTTTTTTGCGTTTTTCCTCCCGCGCGGCAAAGCGGAAAAAAGAGACGGCCTTGGCCGTCTCTTTTTCAGCGTCGCAGACTTTGCCGCCGCGCACGGCGGCAAATAAATTTGGATCGTAAAATTCGACGACACGCGCGTCGGATCTTACTCCTTGCGCGGAGCGCGTGTCGAGCCATGCGAGGCACGAAGCGCAGCGAAACTCACTCGAAACAGCGGCACGCTACTGTTTCGACTATTTTTTCAGTGCCGCAAAATGTTCTCTTGTCAGCTTGATGACCACCGGGCTCAGCAGGAGCAGCGCGATGAGGTTCGGGATGGACATGAGGCCGTTGAGCGTGTCGGAGATATCCCACACGAGCGTCAGGTCCGCGACCGCGCCGGCCACAACGACGAGGCAGAAGATGATCTGATAGGGGCGGATGATCTTGCTGCCAAAGAGGAACTCCGCGCAGCGCGTGCCGTAGAGCGCCCAGCCGAGGATGGTGGACGTGGCAAACAGCAGCAGGCCCACGGCGAGGATCATCGAACCGGCCTTGTCGCCGAAGACGCTCGAAAAGCCCGCGACCGCGGTGGGAACGCCCGCAAGGGCATCGTTGCCGTAGTTGCCGTCCGCCGCGCCGGAGCAAAGGACGACGAGCGCGGTGAGCGTGCAGATAACGATGGTATCCATGAAGACCTCGAAAATACCGTAGAGGCCCTGCTTGACGGGGTTCTTTTCCGAGGTGGCGGCGTGCGCGATGGGCGCGGAGCCGAGGCCCGCCTCATTGGAGAAAACGCCGCGGCCGACGCCCTTGGTCATCGCAAGCTTGATGGAAATGCCCGCCGCGCCGCCGGTGACGGCCGCGGGGTCAAAAGCGCCCTTAAAGATGGAGGCAAACACGCCGGGAACGGCGCTGACATTCGCAAACACGACGATAAGCGCGCAGACGATGTAGATGATGGCCATGAGGGGCACGAGCTTTTCCGTGACCTGACCGATGCGCTTGACGCCGCCGAGCAGCACCAGCGCGACGAAGATGGCGACGCAAATGCCGGTGATGAGGCAGATCATCGTCTCCCTGCTCGCCGCGTTTTCATTGAACGCGACGGCAACGGACTTGACGGAATCCGCGATGGAGTGCACCTGTGCGATGTTGCCGATACCGAAGGCCGCGATCGCGCCGAGGACGGCGAACACACCGCCGAGCCACTTCCACTTCGGGCCGAGGCCGTTTTTTATGTAGTACATGGGGCCGCCGCACCAGTCGCCCTTTTCATTGCGTTCGCGGTACTTGACAGCGAGCGTGACCTCGGAGAACTTCGTCACCATGCCAAAAAGCGCCGACACCCACATCCAGAACACGGCGCCGGGGCCGCCTAAGATGATCGCGCCCGTGACGCCCGCGATGTTGCCCGTGCCGACGGTGGAGGCAAGGGCCGTGGATACGGCCTGCAGGGGCGTGATCTCGCCGTCGCCCGCCTCACTCTTTTTAAATATCTTACCGATGGTGTTTTTCCACCAGTAGCCGATCTTGGAAAACTGGATAAAGCCCACGGCGATGCTCAGATAGACGCCCGTGCCGACGAGCAGCACCAGCATCACCGGTCCCCAGACAAAGCCGTTCACCGCTTTGTTGATGTTCATAAACTGATCCATACTTTTCCCCTTTCCGAAAAAATCACATTTCATGAAACACTGGATGAAAATATTTCATAGTCCAAAGCATACCAAATCGGCCGCCCGCTGTCAACGGGCAAAGCGGCGTTTCTCGCCGCTAAGAAGCAGTAAAATCTTGTATTTTATACAAGAAATCGTTAATATTTTATCACTTTAAGCGCATTTCCTGTGTTTTTTACCCATTCCGTCCCGGACACTTGAAGGGGATTGACAAGGAGAAGCTCCTGTGCTATTCTAACTGTACTAACACGCTTAATACAGTTAGGAGGTACCTATGTTCACCTATATTTTTCTGCTTCCGGCGCTCGGCTTTCTGCTGCTCGGCCTTTTGTTCCTCATTGTGCTGTGCGCACGCTGACGGCCACGGGAGGACGATATGATAAGTTTGAATTACCGCGACGCGCGCCCGATCTACGAGCAGGTGTGCGACGGACTGCGGCGGCTGATCGTCTCCGGCGCGATCGCCGACGGGGATAAGCTCCCCTCGGTGCGCGCGCTGGCGACGCAGCTGGCCATCAACCCCAATACCATCCAGCGCGCTTACAATGAGCTGGAAACGAGCGGCTACTGCTGCTCGGTGCCGGGAAAGGGCTGCTTTGCCGTGCACACCTACCGCGAGCGCGATGACAAGCGCCGCCGCGCACTGGAAGAAGAGGTCAAAGAGCTGTTGCAGGAGCTGCGCGCCATGGGCGTGAGCGAAAAAGACATTCAAGCATTGTGCAGGGAGGGAGAAGCGAAATGATCGAAGTACGAGGTCTTAAAAAGACCTTTGACGGCTTTGCCGCGCTTGACGGCGCGGATCTGAGCGTACCGCGCGGCGCGGTCTACGGCCTTGTCGGGCCGAACGGCGCGGGCAAGACGACGCTGCTGCGCCACCTGACGGGCGTTTACCGCCAGGATGAGGGCAGCGTGCGCTTTGACGGCGAGGAGGTCTGGGAAAATGCGGGTGTGAAGGCGCGCATCGCCTCCATCCCCGACGACTGGTTCTACTTTATGCAGGCGGGACTGCGCGATATGATGCGCTTTTACCGCGGGCTGTACCCGAAGTTCGATCAGGAGCGCTTTGAAAAGCTCCGCGAGGTCTTCGCGCTCGATGAAAAGCGGCCGCTGCGCCGCATGAGCAAGGGCCAGCAGAAGCAGGCGGCCTTCTGGCTCGCGCTGTGCACGATGCCCGACTATCTCATCCTCGACGAGCCGGTGGACGGCCTTGACCCCGTGATGCGCCGTCAGGTGTGGAGCCTCATCTTGCAGGACGTTGCCGAGCGCGGCACGACGGTGCTCGTCTCCTCGCACAACCTGCGCGAACTGGAGGACGTGTGCGACCATGTGGGCGTGATGAGCCGCGGTAAGCTCCTGCTCGAACATTCTCTGAGCGAATTGCAGGACTATACCGTCAAGCTCCAGCTCGCTTTCGAGGGCGCGGAGCTGCCCGCCCTGCCACAGGAGATCAAGGTGCTGCACCACGCGCAGACCGGGCGCGTCCACACGCTCATCTGCCGCGGCAGTGCAGAGGAACTGGAACAGCAGCTCGCCGCGCTGCACCCGATCTTTATCGACGCGGTGCCGCTGTCACTTGAAGAAATTTTCATCTATGAACTGGGAGGTGAGGACTATGCGATCCGCGACATCGTTCTTTGATAAGACCCTATTCCGCAGCCAGCTCAAACACACCTGGCCGCTCTGGCTCGGCTACACCGCCTTGTGGCTCTTCCTCGTGCCGGTCATGCTCTTTTCAGCGCTTTCCGCCTATCAGGGCAGCTACAGCGCAGCGGATGCGTCCGGCCTGCTGCTCAATGCCGGTGTGCGCGGCGGCGTCTTTATTTCCTTCGTCTTCAGCCTTTTCTTTGCAATGCTCTCCTTCTCGCACCTGACGCAGAGCCGCGCGACGAACGGCTTCCACGCGCTCCCCGTGCGGCGCGAGACCATCTTTCTGACCGCCTACCTCACGGGACTGTTCTGCCAGCTTTCCACCATTCTCGTCACGTTCCTGCTCGGCGCGGCGGTCTCTGCCCCGCTGCACTTAAGCTTCTGGAGTGTCACTGGCGCGGCCATGGGCAGCGCCATGCTCGAAGCCGTCTTTTTCTACTCCTTCGCCGTGCTGTGCATGGTGATGACGGGGCATATCCTCGCCGCGCCCGTCTTCTATTTCGTCGGCAATATCCTCGTTCCGGGAATGGAATATCTGCTGCGCAACTTTGCGGGCAATTTCCTCTACGGCTACAGTGGGCACACCGACGTTGCGCTCGGTTTCCTCTCCCCGCCCCTCTATATGTACACCATGTGCACCGAGGTGGCCATCGCCTCGATCGAGACCTGCGAGAGCGACTCGTACTATGTGACTGCCTACGCGCTCGAGCGCGGCTCGCTCATGATCCTCGCCGCCTACGCGCTCGCGGGACTTGTCATCGCCCTCATCGCGTTGCTCCTCTACCGCACGCGCAAGAGCGAGATGACCGGCTCGACGGTCGCCTTCCCGTGGGCGACGCCCATCTTCAAGTACGGCGTGGCGTTCTGCACCGCCGTTGCCCTCGGGCAGTTCCTCTACTATTTCCTCTTCGGCCAGTACCGCTCGAGCGGCAACGATTCTCTGCCCGGCACGATCCTCTGCATGGTGGCGGCGGGGCTTGTGGGCTACTTTGTCGCCGAGATGCTCATCAGAAAAAGCTTCCGCGTCTTCCGCGCGGGCGCAAAGGGCGCGGCCATCGTCGCGCTTGCTCTTGTGCTGCTCGGCGTTGCGATGAGCTTCGACCTCACGGGCTATGAAAAGCGCGTGCCGGACGAGAGCGAGATCGAATCCGCCTTCTACACCTTCTCCGGCATGACGAACGTCACGACCGACGACGCCGATACCATCCGCCGCCTCACCGCGGCACACCAGGCCATCGTCAAAAACCGGAACGAGCAGGCGCGCATCGCAGACGCATGGGACGCGGATACGCTCTCCCAGAGCGATCATGACGACATCGAACATTTCTCCCTGCGCCTGACCTACTACCTCAAGGACGGCTCGCAGCTCTCGCGCTCCTATTCGCTCTACCTGCGGAGAAGTGACCTCACCGTGCCCTCGTCCGTCACGGCGCGCGTGAACGCGCTCTATATGTGCAGAGAGTCCGTGCTCCGTCGCGTCCTCGGCTACGGCTACGAGCACCTCGGCGATACGCCGCGCTTCCTCGACAGCTACTGCTATTACGATGAGAAATCCAACACAAAGGACTATGCCCTCACCGCCGCGCAGGCCGAACAGGTCTACGCCGCGCTGATGCGGGACGTTCAGGATTCCGATAACGGCGGCAGCGACATCTTCGCCGTGCAGGAATACCAGTACGTTTCCCCCATCTCCTTCTGGCTCGAGCTGTACTTTGAGTCCACCAATGAAAAAGGCCGCCCGGAGGTGTATACGCTCAGCCCCAATGTGAACGGCTCGACGCCCAACACCCTGCAAGTACTCAGCGAGCTGCTGCCCGAGCTGAAATCCAACATCGTAACGCCGCCCAGCGACGACGGCATTCACACCCTCCCCGCCACAGAGGACGTTTCCACCGAGGAAAGCGTGAACTGACATGGCAGAAAACGCAAAGCGGCGGCGCAAGCGCCGCCGCACCGGGAACAAGAAAGCATTTCTCGTCCTGCTCGCGCTCGTTTTGCTCGTTCTCGGCGGCGTGAAGCTGCGCTATGCGCTCGCGCACCGGAATCTCCCCGGTTCGAATGTCAGCGTGCCGGACTTTGTCACGGTCGACTACATTCCTACAAACGAATACTCCCGTCCCGGCACGCCGCTCAGGGAAATTTCCGGCGTGGTGGTGCACTATGTCGGCAATCCCGGCACGAGCGCCGCGGCGAACCGCAGCTTTTTCGCCAATCTCGCCCTGACGCACGAGACCTACGCGAGCGCCCACTTCCTCGTGGGGCTGGAGGGTGAGATTTTACAGTGCGTGCCGCTGACGGAGATCGCCTACTGCTCAAACACGGCGAACGACTACACTGTGTCCATCGAGGTCTGCCACCCCGACGACACAGGCAAGTTCAATGACGCGACGATGGAGAGCCTTGAACAACTCGTCGCATGGCTCTGCGATACGTTTTCTCTTGACCCCGCCGAAGACGTCATCCGCCACTACGACGTGACGGGCAAGATCTGCCCCAAATACTATGTGGAAAACGAGGATGCGTGGCTCGCCTTCCGCGCGGACGTGCGCGAGCGCATCGAAGAGGACAAAACCGCGAACAGTGAAACCAACTGATAAATCAAATCGGGAGGGAGCTCATGCACGACTTTGTTTCCTATCTTTTTTATCTGCTGCAGCGCGGGATGCGCTTTGCCGTGCCCGCTGCGCTTATCTGCGGCCTTATTCTGGCCGTCTGCTACACCGTCTGCCGCAGGCAGGGCCGCCGCTTCCCGTGGGGAAAGGCGGTCTGCGCGGTGCTGCTTGTCGGCTGGGCGGTGGTCACGGTCTTCGTCACGCTGCTGCGCAGCGTGACGAATGAATTTGCCGCGCGGCAGTGGAATTTGCAGCTTTTCCGCGCCTGGCGCGAAGCGTACCAGCGCTTCACGCTGCAAATCTGGCTCAATGTGCTGCTCAACATCGCGCTCTTCATCCCATTCGGCGTGCTGCTGCCGCTCTTGTGGAAACCGTTTCGCAAGTGGTATGCTGCGCTGGGCGCGGGCTTCGGCGTTTCGCTCCTGATCGAGCTGGCGCAGTTTTTCACCGGAAGCGGCATGTGCGATGTGGACGACCTCTTCACCAATACGCTCGGCGCGATGCTCGGCTGGTGTGCAGCAATGCTCGTGCTCGCGCTGCATCAAAAGAACAGGACGTGGCCGCGCTACTGCGCGCTGCCCGCCGCGTTCGCACTCGCACTATCCGCCATTTTCATTTCCTACGCCGCGCAGCCCTACGGCAACCTGCGCGACGCCTCCGTCACGACGGCAGACCTGAGCGGCGTCCGCTGGTCGGTCGACTTTGCTCTCGACGAAGACAGCAAGACCGCCTATGTCTATCAGGCGCAGGCGCTCGACAACGTGGGCGCCGACCGCTTCGCCGCGGAATTCGCCGCCGCGCACGGCGTCGAATTTCCGGATGCGTACTACTACGATGACCTTGTGATCTACGCCAACCACTCTTCCGGCGACTTCCTCAACGTCACCCTGCACGACGGCACGTGGGAATACAGCTTTGGGCGCGATCACACGCCCGTTTTCGATGCGCCCGCGTCTGGTGTCACAGAGGACATGCTGCGCGAAGAGCTCGACAAGTTTGGCTTTTCCATCCCCGCCGACGCCGCGTTCACGCTCTCGCCGTATGGCGAGACCTCTTACCGCGCGGTGTTCTCCGCCGATCTTCTCCCTGCGGAGGACGGCTTCCTCCACGGCACGCTCACTTGTGATCTGAGAACACAAGGCGACGGTCAATCGACGCTCTCGCAGCTCGAAAACCGCATCACCACGCTCGCGCCCGTGCGCGAAGAGCCCATTCTCTCCCCCGCGCAGGCGCTCGCCGCGCTGCAATCGGGCAAGAGCTTCGAGGGCGCGTGGTTCGCGCAGAGCGTCCAGGGCATCGAGGTGCGCTCCTGCACGCTCGACTACCTCTCCGATTCCAAGGGCTTCTATCAACCGGTCTACCGCTTCGAGCTGTCGCTCGCCGGTCAGGCGGGCGGCATCACCGACGCGGTCGACTATGTCCCCGCGCTCTTTTGAGCGCCGGTCTGCAAGGAGGCTTACGATGAAACGCTTTTTCGCCGCGCTGCTCAGCTTCGCACTGTGTCTCGCGCTGCTTTTCTTCGTCCGAAATAAGTCTGATGAACCGATCCTGCACGTCGCGCTGAAATCATCTGGTGAGCAGGACGCCGCTTACGTCTATGAAACAGTCTATGCAAGCGGCAAAAGCCGCCGCTGCAATGCTTTCACACCCGACACCTGCGTCTTTTACACCGCCGACTACGCAGACTTTGACACCTCCGCGCTTCGCTCGCACAGGGTCAACACACTTATCGCCACCACGCTCTATGATTCTGTCGGCAATGTCGTTGAACCCAACGAAACGATGATTGCCATGATGCACGCCGCCGCAGACCAGATTGACCATGCGATCTTCGATTTTCAGATCATCGTCGTGAACGGCCAGCGCTACTTTGCCTTTGTTAAGCTCAACGTCAACTGGTGGGATCCGTGCACGCTGTACGAGTACGACGGCGGAGAGCTCCGCGAGCTTTGTCAATGGGACAATATGCGTCTGCTGTCAGTCGGTCTCATCTGAAATCCATAGAAAAAACGCCTGTCTCAGTCGAGACAGACGTTTTTTGTTTTAGCTTTTCGCTTCCAGGCTGTAGGGGTCTCTGCCCGCGGCGAATTCGGAGATCATCTCCGCCGTCAGGGCGATACCGTTGTTGACGAAGGTCTCCTGCAATTCTTTCCGGCTGACCCACGCGCCGTCCGCCAGCTCAAAGTTGTCGAGATGGATCGTATCGTCGTCGCCGTCGAGCCTGCACCAGTAGCCCATCATGATGTTGCCGCTGATGCCCCAGGGCTGGCAGCGGTAATAGCGCAGGTCCTTGACCTTTAATCCGACCTCCTCCATCACCTCGCGGCGCACGGTCTGCTCAAAGCTCTCGGCAAACTCGGTGAAGCCCGCGACGAGCGCCGTGCGCTGCGCGCCGGGACGGTTGGCGTACTTTGTGAGCAGCAGGTAGTCCCCGTGCGTCACCGCCACGATGACCGAAGGGTTGATGCGCGGGAAGATCATGTTGCCGCACTTGGGGCAGCGCATCATGCGCTCGTTTTCGTCGTGGACGAGCGGTTCTCCGCAGCGGCCGCAATATTGCGCGTCGCGGTACCACGAGCACAGGTGCCACGCGCTCACCGCCGCGTAGGCAAGTTCCTGCGGCTTTTCCGTGCGAAAAAGGGCGATATCGCGGTAGGAATAGCCGTCCAGCTCGCGCTCTTTTTCGTCAAAGAGCAGGTAATACTCCCGCCCGTCGAGCTCGAAGAGGTAGGTGAATGCCTCGTCGTGCTCTGCAAACTGCGAGCGTGACGGGAATTTGAGCCCGTTGTCGTCGATGCGGCACAAAAGGTCACGCCCGCGGAACTGCACCACGGCGCTGCTCTTTTTCGGCACGGCATTCTTTTTCCACTCGTTGTAAAGATGCTTCGGCTCGATATCCTGGATCATGTCGGCTTTCCTCCCGCTCGTTTGTTCTTTAGCAGGGCTATTCTACAACGCGCCGCGGCATTTTGCAAGATGCGCGTCACTCCTGAATCACGCGCTCGGCTTCGAGCGATGCGATCTTTCTTTTCGCGCGGCGCAGGCCGCGCGGGCAGTCGACAAAACCCACAATGCAGACAAGCAGAAGAAGAGAGGCCGCCACAAGCATCAGCACCTTCGCTGTATTAAAGTTTATCGCAGCCTCGCCTGCGTACCGGCCAATCACATTCGCATTCATCAGTGTTGTCAACACATTCATCAGCATCATGCTTCCCCAGAAAAAGCTCATGATCAGGCCCGCGCGCAGGTAGCGCACGGCTTTTTTCTGCTGGGCGATGAGGGAATCGAGGTCTGAGTACAGATCAAAAGGCGTGCCGTCCGCCTTCTTGCGCAGAACGAGCAGGTCGCCCACGCCGCCGACCTCTTCAATGCCGAACTCTGTAAGCTCTGCGATGTAGGTAAGGCGGTCTATCCCCGCTTCCTTCACCTGCACGCGATACTCGTATTCGTTCGGCGCGCCGCGGCGGTAGGTGGAAAGCAGCGAGCCGAATTTTTCAAGAAGCCAGCCCTCTTTCGCCATTCGGTTTGCCTGCTCCTCGATCCGCTCGGGATCGTTGGCATAGCTTGACAAATGCGGCACGGTCTTTTTGTCCTTCGCCATGGTGTTTCTCCTTTCACTCCTGAATGACGCGCTCGGCTTCGAGCTTTTTGAGCTTTTCTCTCGTTCGGCACAATGCGCGGATACACTGCGCGGCGCAGATGCAGAGTCCTATCAAAAGCAGCACCATCAACGCGATGGCCGGTATATATATTACGGGCTCTGCATAGCCGCCGGTCTGAAAGTGCCGATACAGCCTGCCGATCAGCGGCACTATTTCCGCAAACGCGATAAACGGGCACATCACAGCCCCGCTCCACAGCACGCGCCGCACGCGCTTTATCTGCGCCATTAACGAATCCAAATCAGAATACAGCTCAAACGGCGTACCGTCTTTCTTCTTGCGCAGGATCAGATACTCTCCCACCGTGCCCACATGCTCGATGCCGAGCTCGCGCAGTCCCTTGATATATTGCAGCCGCTCCATTTCTTTCTTTTTCGTCGCCTGCACACGGTATTCGTACTCATCCGGCTCGCCGCGGTGGAAGCAGTAGAACAGACCTACTTCATAGCACTGCCAGCCCTCGCGCGACTTGCGGTCGAGCATTTCCTCGATCCGTTCCGGGTCATAGGCGTAGACAAACATCCGCGGCATGATCTTTTCAAACATGGCTCTCTCCTCTCAGTTCCATTCGTTTGTCAGCGCGTCGCCGTTCTGCGTCAGCTCATGCAGTCTTCTCAGCTCCGCGCGCACGGCCTCGCGTCCCGCGGGCGTGAGCTGGTATTCCTTCTTGCGCCCCTCGTTCTCGTCGCCAAGCGATGCGATCCAGCCGCGCTCGGTGAGCGTTGCCAACGCGCCGTAGAGCGTGCCCGCGGCAAGGCGCACGCGCCCGCCGCTCAGGTTTTCCACATTCTGCATGATGCCGTAGCCGTGCAGCGGCGCATCGAGCGAGAGCAGGATATAAAAGACCGCTTCGGTCAGTGCCGTCGTTCCCATGTCGCGTCTCTCCTTTCGTCTCCCGATATAACGGCAGCCGATATATCGTCTACCGATAAACTATCACACCGCACGCAGTCTGTCAATAGAAAAAGGGGCAGGGAATGCAAAATTTGCACTCCCTGCCCCTTTCAACGCGTCGCAGACTTTGCCGCCGCTTTTTGGAAGGCTTAAAGTCTCGTGATGACCGGCAGCACCATCGGGCTGCGCTTGGTCGCCTTGAAGAGGTAGTTGCTCACGGCGCTGCGGATCGCGCCCTTGAGCTCGTTTATGTCGCGTCCGCGCTTGCCGCGGAACGCCTCCGCCGTGGACATCGTGAGATTCCTGAGATCTTGCAGGAGTTCCTCGGAATCCTTGACATAGATGAAGCCGCGCGTGATGATCTCCGGCTCGGCGAGCAGGTCGCCGTTCTGCGCGGAGACCGGCAGCACCACGACGACCATGCCGTCCTCTGCAAGGTGCTTGCGGTCGCGCAGCACCACCGCGCCGACGTCGCCGACGCCGTAGCCGTCGACAAACACCTCGCCCGCGGGCGCGTAGCCGGGCACGCACTTCATCGAGCGCGCGCCGATCTCGACGGCGTCGCCATTGTCGCAGATGACGATGTTCTTGCGGTCCATGCCCATCTGGAGGGCCAAGTCCTTGTGCAGCTGGAGCATGCGCTGCTCACCGTGCACGGGGATAAAGTACTTGGGCTTTGTCAGCGCGTGGATGATCTTGAGCTCCTCCTGGCAGGCATGGCCCGAAACGTGCAGCATGTCCGCGCGGTCGTAGATGACCTCAACGCCCTTGCGGAAGAGCTCATTGATGACGCGCGAGACGGTGTTCTCGTTGCCGGGGATGGCGCTCGCCGAGATGATGACGCGGTCGCCGGGGCCGACCTCGATCTGCTTGTGCTGGGAAAAGGCCATGCGGTACAGGGCGGACATCTCCTCGCCCTGCGAGCCAGTCGTGACGATGACCTGCTTTTCAAGCGGCATCGACTTGAGCTTGTTGATGTCGACCACGGTGTTTTTCGGCGGCTTCATGTAGCCGAGGTCCATGGCGACCTTCGTCACATTCTCCATGCTGCGGCCCGTGACGGCGACCTTGCGCCCGCACTCCGCCGCGGCGTCCATGATCTGCTGGATGCGGTGGACGTTGGAGGCGAACGTCGTGACGATGATGCGCTGCTTGCAGCCCTGGAACAGGCGGTTGAAGGTCCTGCCCACCGTGCGCTCGCTCATCGTATAGCCTGGGCGCTCGACGTTCGTCGAATCCGCGAGCAGCGCCAAAACGCCCTGCTTGCCGAGCTCGCCGAAGCGGGCAAGGTCGATGACCTCGCCGTCGATGGGCGTCGAGTCGATCTTGAAGTCGCCCGTGTGGACGACCGTGCCAAGCCCCGTGTGGATGGCAAACGCCACCGAGTCCGCGATGGAGTGGTTCACGTGGATGAACTCCACGCTGAATTTGCCGGCCTTGACGGTCATGCCGCTTTCCACCGTGACGATCTTTGTGGTTTTAAGAAGGCCGTGCTCTTCGAGCTTTAAGCGGATGAGGCCCGCGGTCAGGCGCGTGCAGTAGATGGGGATATTGACCTTTTTGAGGATGTAGGGCACGGCGCCGATGTGGTCCTCGTGCCCGTGGGTGATGAACATGCCGCGGATGCGGTTCTTGTGCTTGACAAGATAGCTCACATCGGGAATGACGCAGTCGATGCCGTACATATCGTCGCCAGGGAAGGCCATGCCGCAGTCGACCACGATGATCTCGCCGCCGTACTCGTACACGGTCATGTTCTTACCGATCTCATTGAGACCGCCGAGAGGGATGATTTTTAACTGTTCAGCCAATGCTGGATCAACTCCTTTTGATTCGTTTGAAACATAAAAACGATAGATTTGTTTTGAATTTGTTCTGTGTCCGGGTCAAAAGGCGCAAGGCAGAAGAGACGTCCGTGCCCATGCTTCGCCCTGCTTCACGAAGCAAATGCACCTGCGGCGCCTTAAGGAGACCCATATGGACTTTTTTATAAAAACCGCGATCAAGCCGCGGCCAAAACCGAAGAAAAAACAGCGCCTCGCGCGGAAAGAATCGCGCGTTTTCCTGCTTTGTATGGGGTAGTATAGCACATTCTGCGCAAAAAGTATACCACATTTTTTGTCGACAGGCAAAATTTTTGTTTTTATATTGTATCCGTGCCATGCCACGTGCTATAATGAAATGGATTATTCCCCTGTGCAAAGCCGCAGGACTCATTATCCGGACGGGAGGCAGCCCATTTATGAGGAACAAAAGGATCAGCAAGCTGGTGGACCCCAGCTTCCGGCTCTACTTTGTCGTCGGCTTTCTATTCGCCGCCGTCACACTGCGCGTGAGCATTCCGCTCGCCATCTGTGAGGCCGCCGCGATGGCGTTTCTCCTATGGTACTTCCGCCACACGGCGCAGAAGCGCCGCGAGGGCATCCGCCAGTACATCGACGATGTGACCGACGATATGACCACCGCCGACAAGGCCTCGATGCTCTCGGCCCCATTCGCGATGATGGTCTTCCGCCCCGACACGCGCGAGATCCTGTGGAGCAACGACAGCTTCTTGCAGCTCACCGGCGTGCAGGAGGATATCTTTGACAACCGCATCGATGACGTCCTGCCTGACTTTCCGACCCACTGGCTGCTCGAGGGCAAAAGCGAATGCCCCGAGACTGTGATGCTCGGTGGGCGCCACTTCCGCGTGTTCGGCAATCTGAGCCACCCCGCCTCCCGCCGCGGCGGGCAGAGCCTGCTCGCCACGACCTATTGGACGGATGTGACCGAGCAGGATTCGCTGCGCGAAGAGAACGAGAGCCGCCGCCCCATCGTGGCCGCCATCTACATCGACAACTACGAGGAGCTGATGAAGGCCGGCAGCGAGGCCTCGCGCAGCGCGGTGCTCGCCGCCATCGACGAGAAGCTCAACGACTGGCTCAAGGATTCCAACAGCCTGCTGCGCAAGTTCGACCGCAACCGCTATGTGCTCGTCACGACCGAGCAGGAATATCAAAAGCTGCTGGAGGGCAAGTTCTCCGTGCTCGACGCGGTGCGAAGCGTCGTCACCGAGGACGGTGTCGCCGCGACGCTCTCGATCGGTGTGGGCAAGGATATGGACGACTACGAGACGCTCTACAAAAACGCGATGCTCTCGATTGAAATGGCACTCTCGCGCGGCGGCGACCAGGTCGTTGTGCGCAACCGCCTCGACTTTGAGTTCTATGGCGGCAAGTCCAAATCCACCGAAAAGCGCACGAAGGTCAAATCCCGCGTGATGGCCAATGCCCTCGGCGAGCTCATCTCCGATGCGGGCCAGATCTTCGTCATGGGCCATCAGCACGCGGATATGGACGCCGTCGGCGCGGCGGCAGGCATCTGCTGCATCGCGCGCAAGCGCGGCAAAAAGGCACAGATCGTCATCGACATGGAGGACAACGTCGCAAAGCCGCTGCTCACCAAGCTCGCGGCTCTGCCGGAATACAAGGATGCCTTTATCTCCGGCAATGACGCCTTCATTTCCGCCCAGCCGGGCGCGCTGCTCGTCGTGGTGGACACGAACCGCCCCGACTTTGTTGAATCCGAGCAGCTGCTCGACGCGTGCAACCGCGTAGCGGTCATTGACCACCATCGCCGCGCCGCGAATTACATCGAATCCGCCGCGCTCAACTTCCACGAGCCGTACGCTTCGAGCGCGTCCGAGCTCGTGACGGAGCTTTTGCAATACCTCGCCGACCCGACCGATCTTTTGCGCGCGGAGTCTGAAGCGCTGCTCGCGGGCATCGTGCTCGACACAAAAAATTTCACGATGCGCACCGGCGGACGCACCTTTGAGGCCGCCGCATTCCTGCGCCGCGCAGGCGCGGACACGTCGGACGTGCAGCGGCTCTTCCAGAGTGACCTTGCCGGCATGATCGAGCGCTACGACATCATCCGTCACGCCGAGCTCGTGCACGGCGACATCGCCGTGGCGGCAGTCGAAAAGGAGATCGACCGCGTGACCGCCGCCAAGGCGGCCGACGAGCTTTTGACACTTTCCGGCATCCACGCTTCGGTCGTGCTCTACAAGCGCGGCACGGGCGTGAACCTGTCTGCACGCTCGCTCGGCGAGATCAACGTGCAGTTCATTATGGAAAAGCTCGGCGGCGGCGGAAATTCCACCACCGCAGGCGGACAGGTGGCTGACGCCACCGTGGACGAGGTGCGCGAGCGTCTGCTCGCCGCCATCGACGAATATACAGAAGAGTAAATCACCCACAAGGAGGACATACACATGAAAGTCATTTTAACGCAGGACGTAAGAGGTCAGGGCAAGAAGGGCCAGCTCATCGATGCGGCCGAGGGCTACGCAAGAAACTTCCTGCTGCCCCGCAAGCTCGCCGTGCTCGCCACGGCCGATGCCATCAACACCATGAACCTGAAAGAAAAGGCCCGCAGAGCCGAGGAGGCCGCGAACCGTCAGGCCGCCGTCGAGATGGGCGCAAAGCTCAAAAACGTGACCGTCAAGCTCACGGCCAAGGGCGGCAAGGAAGGCAAGCTCTTCGGTGCCATCACGAGCAAGGAAATTTCCGAGGGTCTTGCGAGCCAGTTCCAGCTCGACGTGCCCAAGCAGAAGATCGTGCTCGACGAGCCCATCAAGGCCTACGGCACCTATGAGGTCAAGGCCAAGCTCGGCTACGAGGTCAGCGCCAAGTTCTCTGTCAGCGTGAGCGAGGAGTAAAAAGGCGCATCATTACGCGATAAGGAGGGCTTCTACGTGGAGGATATCTTCTACCGGCAGATGCCGCACTCCCTCGAGGCGGAGCAATCGGTGCTCGGCTCCATGCTCATCGACGCAAACTGCGTCAAGGACGTGATGGAGCAGCTCCGCCCCGATGATTTTTACCTAAAGCAGAACCGTGAGATCTTCGAGACGATCTACTCCATGTTCGTCTACTCCAAGCCTATCGACGGCGTGACCGTCGCGGGCGAGATGGAGAAAAACGGCACCTACGATGAAAATACGACGCGCCCGTACCTCGCCCAGCTCATGGACGTGACGCCCACGAGCGCAAACGTGATGGAATACGTCGGCATCGTGCGCGACAAGGCGCTGCTGCGCGCGCTCTACACCGTGGCGGGGGAAATTTCCTCCATGGTGCAGGACGGCACGGGCGGCGCTTCCAGCGTGCTCGACGCGGCGGAGCAGAAGATCTACGCCGTGCGCCGCGGGCGCAGCGCGCAGAGCATGGCAAGCATCGGCGTTGTGCTGCAAGGCGTTCTGGACCATTTGAGCGAGCTGAGCGCCAACGGCGGCAAGACGCTGCCGGGCCTTCCCACGGGCTTTGGCGTGCTGGACGACAAAATGAATGGCCTCAACAAATCGGACCTTGTGCTGCTGGCCGCACGTCCCGGTATGGGTAAAACGAGTATGGCGCTGAACCTTGCGCTGAATGTCGCGCGCTCAAGCGGGCAGGCCGTGGCCGTGTTCTCGCTCGAAATGTCGCGTGAGCAGCTCGTGACGCGAATCCTGTCGAATCAGGCGACGGTCGAGAACCAGCGTCTCGTGACGGGCAACCTGCGTGAGCAGGACTGGGTCAACATCGCAAACGCCGCATCTGTCCTCTCGGGGCTTGACATTCTCATTGACGACAATCCGCTGCTCACCGTTGCGGACATGAACGCCAAGTGCCGCCGTATCGACAATTTAGGTTTGGTAGTCATCGACTACTTGCAATTGATGGCGTCCTCCGGCACGAAAGGCTACAGCGGCGAGAGCCGCCAGCAGGTCGTCAGCGATATTTCCCGTATGCTCAAGATCATGGCAAAGGAGCTTCAGGTTCCCGTGCTGTGTCTTTCCCAGCTCTCGCGTGCGAACGAAAAGCGCGAGGATAAGCGCCCCATGCTCTCCGACCTTCGTGAATCGGGTGCCATCGAGCAGGACGCGGATATCGTCATGTTCCTGTACCGCGACGATTATTACAACGAGGACTCGGAAAAGCGCAACATCGCCGAGTGCATCATCGCCAAGAACCGCCACGGCGAAACCGGCAAGGTCGAGCTCGCCTGGTCGCCGCAGTATACGACGTTCTCGTCGCTCGACTACCGGCATGAAGAGGACTGAGCTGCCGCGCGCGGAAGCACTCTGCGCGCGCTATCTCGACAAGAACCGGCCCGTGCTCGCCGCCGTGTCCGGTGGTTTGGACTCGATGTGTTTACTGCATTTTCTGCGCGGGGAGGGGTATGACGTCTCCTGTGCGCACTTCAACCACCAGCTTCGTGGCGAAGAGGCTGCGCGTGACGAAGACTTCGTCCGCGCGTGGTGCGAAAAAGAGGACATTCCATTCTATCTGGGCTCCGGCGACGTGCGTGCCCACGCGCGCGAGACCGGCAAGACCGAGGAGGAGGCTGGACGCGACCTGCGCTACGCCTTTCTCCGTGAAACAGCGCAAATGCTCGGCGCCCAGATCGCGCTGGCACACCATGCGAACGACAACGCGGAAACGGTGCTTTTGAACCTCGTCCGCGGGACGGATCTGCGCGGCCTGTGTGGTATGCGGCCCAGGCAGGGCGACATTGTCCGCCCGTTTTTAGAGCAGACGCGCGAAGAGCTCGTCACCTATGCACAGTCTCATGATATCCCGCACGTCGAGGACCATACGAACGCCGACCCGAACGCCGCCGCGCGAAACTACCTGCGGCATGAGATCCTGCCGCGGCTCAAACACCTCAATTCCCGCGCGGGCGAGCATATTACCGCAACGGCGCGCTCCCTCAGCGCGCTCGACGATGCCATCGAACAGAAGGCGGAAGCGCTGCTTGCGGATGCGAAAGGCTCAGAACAGTCCGTCGCGCTGCCGCTGGACCGTTTTTGTGCGGCGGAGGAAGCCGTACAGGCCCGCGCGCTACTGCGCATGGCGGACGCACTCGGTGTCGGGCGAAAGGATATCGGCCGCGAGACGCTGCAAGCGATCCTTGCGCTCGTACAGAAGCCTGATACGGCAAAACGTCAGGTCTCGCTGCCGCGCGGCGCGGTCGTGCGCATCGCAGACGGGCGGCTGACACTTGAAAAGGTGTCCGTTGCACCGCAGAAGACCCCGCTCGTGGAAAATATCCCCCTCCCATGGGGAAATTTCGAGCTGACGCTGCTGCGTGAGCCCGAGGGCGCAGGCATCCTGCTCCGCGCGCCGAAGGACGGCGAAGCAATTTTCGTCGCCCCGTGCGACCTGAACGCGCGCCTGACGCTCGAGGGCGCGAACGGCACGCGCAGCATCAAGCGGCTGTGCGTTGACCAAAAGCTCTCCCTCACCGAGCGCGACGCGCTCCCTGCCCTTTACGTGGGCAGCCAACTTGCCGCCGTGTGGCGGCTGGGGACGGACGTTGCTTTTCTGCCGAAAGACGGCAAAAGGGCGCGTTTTGTGCGCGTCGTCCCCCGATAGCGTCAATTCGTGCGACCTGCGGCGGAACGCCGCATCAGATACAACAAATACGAATAAAAAGAAAGTGGAGAAAAAAGCTATGGCTAAGAGCAATATGGATCAGGATATCCTGAAGGTACTGTATTCCGAGGAGCAGCTCAAAACGCGCGTGCAGGAGATGGGCGATGAGCTCTATGAGCGTCTGAAAGACAAGAACCCCCTGTTTCTCGGCGTACTGAAGGGCTCCTTCATCTTCATGGCCGACATCGTGCGCGCCTGCCAGCTCAAGAGCGACGTGGAATTCATCGCTGTCTCGTCCTATCAGAACGCGACGACCTCCTCCGGCGTCGTGCAGATCACGCGCGATCTCCAGCAGGACATCACGGGCCGCGATATCGTCGTCATCGAGGACATTCTCGACTCCGGCAACACGCTCTACTTCCTCAAGAATTACTTTATGACCAAGGGCGCGGCCAGCGTGACCGTCGTGACGCTGCTCGACAAGCCTTCCCGCCGCACCAAGCCCGTCGTCGCCGACCTCGCGGGCTTTGAAGTCCCCGATGAGTTCGTCGTCGGCTACGGCCTCGACTATGCACAGAAGTACCGCAATATGCCGTACATCGGCGTATTAAAACCGGAGGTCTATTCGGAGAAATAAATCCGGTTCAAAAAAGAGGCTTTGCCTCTTTTTTGAATCAGCAAGGAGGATATCCCATTGACTCAACAGACCAAGCGTCCCAATCTTTTGCCGTATCTGCTGGTGCTGCTGGTGCTCGTCGGCGTCTACGGCTTTATGAACAAGCCGGTGGAGGCCGAACCGTCGTATGCCGAGGTACGCGAGCTGTTCGAATCCGAGCAGGTCTCGGCCTTCACGGTGACGGACACCACGCTGCGCATGAAGCTGCGCGAGCCCATCGACGGCAAAACGGAGCTCAAAAAGGACCTTTTCAGCGTGACGCTCTTCTATGATGACTTAGGCGAGCTCATCGAGCAGCAGAAGGCCGACGGCATCATCGAGGACTACGACTTCACCGCCGACCACTCGATCAACTATGTCGCGATGTTCGCGCCTTATATTTTAGCGGTGCTCGGCATTTTCGCCATCTGGTACTTCCTCTCCGTCCGCTCCGCGGGCGGAGGCGGCGGCGACCGCATGGCAAAATTCGGCACGGCGTCGTTCAAGACCGGCGGAGACAACAAGCGCCCCACGACGTTCTCTGACGTCGCCGGTGCGGATGAGGAAAAAGAGGAATTGCAGGAGATCGTCGACTTTTTGAAAGCGCCGGGCAAGTTCATCGACCTCGGCGCGCGCATCCCCAAGGGTGTGCTGCTTGTCGGCCCTCCGGGCACGGGCAAGACGCTGCTGGCCCGCGCGGTCGCGGGCGAGGCAGGCGTGCAGTTTTTGTCGATCTCCGGCTCTGATTTTGTCGAAATGTATGTCGGCGTCGGCGCGAGCCGCGTGCGCGACCTCTTCGAACAGGCGAAGAAAGTTGCCCCCGCAATCATCTTCATCGACGAGATCGACGCCGTGGGCCGTCAGCGCGGCACGGGCCTTGGCGGCGGCCACGACGAGCGCGAGCAGACGCTCAACCAGCTGCTCGTCGAAATGGACGGCTTCGGTACGAATCAGGGCGTCGTCGTCATGGCAGCGACGAACCGCGCCGACATCCTCGACCCCGCGCTGCTGCGCCCGGGCCGCTTCGACCGTCAGGTCTACGTGGGGCTTCCCGACATCCGCGGCCGCGAGGATATCCTGAATATCCATGTCAAGAATAAGCCCCTTGCCGAGGATGTGGATCTCTCCACCGTCGCAAAGGGAACGCCCGGCTTCACAGGCGCGGACCTCGAGAACCTCTCGAACGAGGCGGCGCTGCTCGCCGCGCGCCGCGGCAGCAAGCTCATCACGATGGCCGACTTCTCCGAGGCGGAGATCAAGGTCATCGCAGGTCCCGAGAAGAAGAGCCGCGTCGTCAGCGAGCACGAGCGCAAGCTGACCGCCTATCACGAGGCCGGTCACGCCATCGTGATGCACGCACTGCCGACGCACGATCCCGTGCACCAGATCACGATCGTCCCGCGCGGCGGCGCGGGCGGCATGACGATCTCGCTGCCCACGGAGGACCGCTCGTACCAGTCCAAGCGCTATATGGAAGAGCAGATCGTCTCGCTGCTTGGCGGGCGCGTGGCGGAAAAGCTGATGCTCGGCGACATTTCGACCGGCGCGTCGAACGACATCCAGCGCGCCTCGCAGATCGCGCGCAAGATGGTCTCGGTGTACGGCATGAGCGACAGGCTCGGCTCGATCTCGTTTGAATCCGGCCACGATGAAATTTTCATCGGCCGCTCGATGGCGCAGGCCAAGCCGTATTCCGAGCAGGTCGCCGCACAGATCGACGAGGAGGTCAAGTCCATCGTCGACGCGGCCTACGAGCGCTGCGAGGACATCCTCTCGCGCGATCAGAAGCACCTCATCGCCGTGGCGGAATTCCTGCTTGCGCACGAGACGATGAGCGCTGAGGAATTTGAGGCCGTCTTCACCGACGAAGCCGTCGGCCATGACAAAATCTAATCCTGTTATGAATAAAATATCTCACCAGTAAGCCGCTGGTGAGATATTTTTTCACATTTTCGCAAGAATTCCTGCATTTTCATCGCTTCTCCCCTTGCCAATTCGGTTTCTTCTGCTATAATGGGGCATTAGTCATTCCATTTACATGAAAAAAAGAGAGAATCGAACATGAAAAAAAGCAGTAGTTTCAGCGGCTCGCTCGGCTTTGTGCTGGCCGCGGCGGGCAGCGCAGTGGGCGTCGGCAATATCTGGCGCTTCCCCTATCTCTGTGCCAAGGACGGCGGCGGACTGTTCCTGCTCGTCTACCTCGTGCTGGTGCTGACATTCGGCTTCACCCTGCTGACAACTGACGTAGCCATCGGCCGCCGCACGAAGCAGAACGCCCTCAATGCCTTTGCAACGCTCAACAAAAAGTGGAAGTTCTTGGGCTACCTCACCTTCCTCGTCCCCACGCTCATCATGACGTATTACTCCGTCATCGGCGGCTGGATCACGAAGTATTTTACCCTCTACCTCGTCTCAAGCGGCGATGCCGCCGCACAAGACGGGTTCTTCACCTCGTTCATCACCTCCCCCGTCTCGCCCATCGTCTTCATGCTGATCTTTTTGGCGCTGACGGCGTGGGTCGTGTACTGCGGCGTTGAAAAGGGCATTGAAAAATACTCCCGCTACATCATGCCGGGTCTGCTCCTTCTCATCATCGGCATCGCCATCTTCTCGCTCACGCTCTCTTACACCGACGAAAGCGGCATGACGCGCACGGGCATCGAGGGCCTGCTCGTCTACATCAAGCCCGACTTCACAGGCCTGACTGTCCCGCGCTTTTTGAACATCGCGCTCGACGCGATGAGCCAGCTCTTTTTTTCCCTCAGCGTGAGCATGGGCATCATGATCACCTACGGTAGTTACGTCAAGGACGACGTTGACCTCAACAAGGCCAACAACCAGATCGAGATCTTCGACACGGGCGTCGCGTTCCTCGCAGGTCTGATGATCATTCCGGCGGTCTATGTCTTCCTTGGCACCGACGGCATGGCCAGCGGCCCGAGCCTGACGTTCATCAGCCTGCCGAAGGTCTTTGCCGCGATGGGCGGCGTGGGCCGCGTCGTGGGCGCAGTGTTCTTCCTCGCGCTCGGCTTCGCCGCGCTGACGAGCTGCGTGTCCGTCATGGAGACGCTCGTTGCCAACTACATGGAGATCTTCCACAAGTCGCGCAAGGAGATGTGCGCCGCCGTGGGCGTCTATTCGCTCGTGACGGCTGTGCTCATCTGCATGGGCTACAATGTGCTCTACTTTGAGCTTCCGCTGCCCAACGGCTCGACCGCGCAGCTGCTCGACGTGATGGACTACATCAGCAACAGCTTCCTCATGCCGTTTATCAGCCTGCTCACGAGCATTTTGGTCGGCTGGGTCGTGGGTCCGAAATGGATCATCGCCGAGGTCGAGAAAAACGGCGAACACTTTGGCCGCGCCAAGCTCTACAGCGTGATGATGAAGTATGTCGTCCCCATCGTCATGCTCATTCTGTTTTTGACCTCCACGGGTCTCGGCAGCCTGATCTTCGGCGGCAGGTAAGAAATTTTGGCAAAAAAGGAAACGCTTGCGCGTTCCCTTTTCTTTTGCTCTCCCGCCTTTTTCTCCGTTCAAAGTAGGCAAAATATGTTTTTCCGCCGCGCAGTTTTTTGTCAAAAGCGCAAATTTCTTTTTCCCCGCTTGACAAAGCGGGGGCGGGCGATTATAGTAGCATCATTAAATCTCATAGTTCACAAATACCGTGACGGGGAAAAATTCGTCCTACAGACGCTTCAGAGAGTTGCCGGTCGCTGCGAGGCAATGCAGAGCGGGATGATGTCACTGGCCCCTGAGTAGCTTCGCTGAGACGATTTTCGTTTAGGCGCAGCCGGATCTCCTCACCGTTACCAACGAGGCGCATTCGTTTGATTTTCAAGCCGATGCAGAAAGCGGGCATTTCATATGCCAACAAGAGTGGTACCGCGGAAGTTTTGAGCTTTCGTCTCTTCAAGGGAAGAGACGAAGGCTTTTTTTGTTGCTATGCGAGAGAAAAAAGCAGGAGGAACACACCATGAAGCGCATTAAAATTTTTGACACGACCCTGAGAGACGGCGAGCAGTCCCCCGGCTGCAGCATGAATCTGACGGAAAAGATCGAAATGGCCCGCCAGCTTGAAAAGCTGGGCGTCGACGTGATCGAGGCGGGCTTCGCCATCGCGTCTCCCATGGACCACAAGAGCGTGCAGGCCATCTCCGCCGCGGTGACGAACTGCACGGTCGCCTCGCTCGCGCGCTGCGCCAAGGGCGATATCGACGCGGCGTGGGACGCCGTGAAGGAAGCGAACCACCCCCGCATCCACGTCTTCCTTGCGACGAGCGACATCCACATGGAGTACAAGCTCAAGATGACGCGCGAGCAGGTCATCGACCGCATCCGCGAGATGGTCGCCTACGCCAAGAGCTATTGCGATGACATCGAGTTTTCCGCCGAGGACGCCTCCCGCTCCGACTGGGCATTTCTGGCCCATTGCTACTCCACTGCCGTCGCCGCGGGCGCGACGACGCTGAATGTGCCCGACACCGTCGGCTACTCCACGCCGCAGGAGATGTATGACCTCATCACCTACCTGCGTGAAAACATCGAGGGCGTCGAGCATGTCGACATCTCCGTCCACTGCCACAACGACCTTGGCATGGCGGTCGCGAATTCGCTCGAATGCGTCCGCGCGGGCGCGACGCAGGTCGAATGCACGGTCAACGGCATCGGCGAGCGCGCGGGCAACGCGAGCCTTGAAGAGATCGTCATGGCGCTGCGCACGAGAAAGGACTTTTACGACGCCGAGACCGGCGTGAACACCAAGCAGATCTACCGCTCGAGCAAGCTGCTGAGCAACATCACGGGCGTGCCCATCCCGCCGAGCAAGGCCATCGTCGGCGCGAACGCCTTCGCGCACGAGTCGGGCATCCATCAGCACGGCGTCATTGCCAATGCAAGAACGTACGAGATCATGAACTCCACCGACGTCGGCATCCCGCAGAACACGATGGTGCTCGGCAAGCACTCCGGCAAGCACGCGCTGCGTGAAAAGCTCGAATCCATGGGCTACGAATTGAGCGACGAGGAGCTTGAAAGCGTGTTCACCCGCTTCAAGGATCTCGCCGACAAGAAAAAGAACATCACGAGCAGCGACATTGAGGCGCTCGTGCTCCACCGCCAGGCCGCGGTGCAGGGCAGCTGCCAGCTCGTGAGTCATGTGGTCAACACGGGCCACGGCGTGCCGAACATCTCGTGCATCAAGCTCCAGCGCGGCGACGAGCAGATCGAAGATGTCGCCATCGGCACGGGCCCGCTGGACGCCTCGTTCAAGGCCATCAACCGCATGCTCCAAATGGACGTGAAGCTCGAGAGCTTCAGCCTCAACGCCGTCACGGACGGCGAGGACGCCATCGGCGAGGCCGTGGTCAAGGTCTCCGGCCCCGACGGGCGCTCGTACACCGGCTCGGGCCTCTCGACCGATATCATCGAATCGTCGATCCGCGCCTACGTCAACGGCATCAACAAGATCATGGGATCCGGCAACTGAAAGGAGAAACGCGACATGGGCATGACAATGACGCAGAAAATTCTCGCCAAGCACGCAGGACTTGAGAGCGTGCGCGCGGGCCAGCTCATCCAGGCAAAGCTCGACCTCGTCCTCGGCAACGACATCACGACCCCCGTGGCCATCAACGAGTTTGAGTCCGCGGGCTTTGAAAAGGTCTTCGACAAGAGCCGCATCGCCATGGTGATGGATCACTTCGCACCGAACAAGGACATCAAGTCCGCCACGCAGTGCAAGCAGTGCCGCACCTTTGCCCGCCGCTTCGACATCGACCACTTCTACGATGTCGGCACGATGGGCATCGAGCACGCGCTGCTGCCCGAGCAGGGGCTTGTCGCCCCGGGCGAGGCCGTGATTGGCGCGGACTCTCACACCTGCACTTACGGCGCGCTCGGCGCGTTCTCCACCGGCGTCGGCTCGACCGACATGGGCGCGGCCATGGCCGCGGGCGAGACGTGGTTCAAGGTCCCGTCCGCCATCAAGGTGTATCTCACTGGCAAGCTCCGCCCGTTCGTCTCCGGCAAGGACGTCATCCTGACGCTCATCGGCATGATCGGCGTGGACGGCGCACGCTATCAGTCCATCGAATTTTCCGGCGAGGGCGTCAAGAACCTCACGATTTACGACCGCCTAACGATCTGCAACATGGCCATCGAGGCGGGCGGTAAAAACGGCATCTTCCCCGTCGACGACGTGACGCGCGCCTATGTTGAGGGCCGCGTGGACCGCCCCTGGACAGCGTTCGAGGCCGACCCCGATGCAGAATACGAGCGCGTTATCGACATTGACCTCGGCAAGGTCGACTGCACGGTCGCCTGGCCGCACCTGCCCGAAAATGCGCACAGCGCGCGCGAGGGCAGCGACATCGCCATCGACCAGATCGTCATCGGCTCGTGCACGAACGGCCAGCTCCCCGACATGGCCGCTGCTGCCGCGATCTTAAAGGGTCATCATCTGGCCCAGAACGTCCGCGGCATCATCATCCCCGCCACGCAGGAAGTTTACCGCGCCTGCATGCACGAGGGTTACACCGACATTTTCCTCGACGCGGGCTGCATCGTCTCCACGCCCACATGCGGGCCGTGCCTCGGCGGCTATATGGGCATCCTCGCCGCCGGCGAGCGCTGCGTTTCCACCACCAACCGCAACTTTGTCGGCCGCATGGGCCACGTCGACAGCGAGGTCTACCTCGCCTCTCCGGCTGTCGCCGCGGCGTCTGGTATTACCGGCCACATTTCTCATCCGGAGGAGGTCATGAACAAATGAATGCACACGGCATTGTCCATAAGTATGGGGATCACGTCGATACGGACGTCATCATCCCCGCGCGCTATCTGAACACCCAGAGCCACAAGGAGCTCGCCTCCCACTGCATGGAGGACATCGACAAGGACTTCATCCACCGCGTCAAAGACGGCGACATCATGGTCGCGGGCGTAAACTTCGGCTGCGGCTCGTCGCGCGAGCACGCGCCCGTCGCCATCAAGGCGAGCGGCATCTCCTGCGTCATCGCGGCGAATTTCGCCCGCATCTTCTACCGCAACGCTATCAACATCGGCCTCGCCATTTTGGAGTGCCCCGCCGCGAGCGCGGAGATCGAAAACGGCGACGAGGTGACGGTCGACTTCGACACCGGCGTCATCACAGACGTGACAAAGGGCACGACGTATCAGGCCGAGCCCTTCCCGCCGTTTATCAAGGACATGATCGCGCGCGGCGGCCTGATGGCCTCGCTCAAGGCAAAGGAGGCGGCGAAATGAACAAGACCATTGCCATCATCAAGGGCGACGGCATCGGCCCCGAGATCGTCACCGAGGCCATGGGCGTTTTAGACGCCGTGGCCGCGAAGTTTGGCCACACCTTCACCTACGTCGACGCGCCGATGGGCGGCAACGCCATCGATAAATTCGGCGTGCCGCTGCCGGATCCAAGTCTACAAATCTGCCGCAACGCGGACAGTGTGTTGCTCGGTGCGGTCGGCGGCCCGAAGTGGGATGATCAGCCCGCCGCCAACCGTCCCGAGCGCGGTCTGCTCAAGCTGCGCGAGGGCATGGGCCTCTACACGAACGTGCGCCCTGCGAAGATGTTCTCCGAGCTCTCCGCCGCCTGCCCGCTGCGCGCCGACATCGCGGAAGGCGGCATCGACTTCGTCGTCGTGCGCGAGCTCATCGGCGGCGTGTACTTCGGCGAGCACCGCACGGAAGAGGCGAACGGCGAGCAGAAGGCCACCGATATCATGGCCTATTCCGAGCATGAGATCAAGCGTGTCGCGCGCGTCGCGTTCGAGACTGCGCGCAAACGCCGCAAGCGCGTCACCTCCATCGACAAGGCCAACGTGCTCGACACCTCGCGTCTCTGGCGCAAGACGGTCACAGAGGTCGCCAAGGACTACCCCGACGTCGAGCTTCGCCACATGTATGTCGACAACGCGGCGATGCAGCTCGTGCGCGACCCGAGCCAGTTCGACGTCATCGTGACAGAAAACCTCTTCGGCGACATTCTCTCCGACGAGGCGAGCCAGATCACGGGCTCGATCGGCATGATCCCGTCCTCCAGCATGGGCGATGGCACGCGCGGGCTCTACGAGCCGATCCATGGCTCTGCGCCCGACATCGCGGGACAGGACAAGGCGAACCCCATTGGCACCATTTTAGCCGCCGCGATGATGCTGCGCTACAGCTTCGACATGGCCGCCGAGGCTGACGCCATCGAGCGCGCAGTGGATGAAACGCTGCGCTCGGGCTTCCGCTGCGGCGATATCATGCAGGAAAACTGCCAACTCGTCGGCTGCAAGGCCATGGGCGCGGAAATTCGCAGCCGCATTTGAAACGATTGCTTCTAAACTTTTTTATAGACCTCTCCTTTGACCCTCTGCATCGCGCGGCGATGCGAAAAGGTCCCCGAGCCGTCGGCTCAGGGACCTTTTTCCCATTTCTGTATCAGAGCTTACCGAGCAGCACGACCAGCCCGGCCACCGCAGCCGCGATGAACAGATACAGCACCGTTGCCGCGCCGCGCTTGATGAGCACCGTTTTCCACGGCTTCACATAGGGAACGCCCTCCATGCCTTCGATGCGCCATATCTTGCCGCGGCTGACCCACAGCCGATCGATGACGATACCGTCGAACCAGTTCATCACCACAAGGAAGAGGTAGGCTTGCCAGTACGCGGTCTTGAGATCCGTTACGCGGTTCCAGCCGGCGATGATGGCAAGCAGCGCGACAAAGATCGCAAGGCAGAAAACCGTCATAAAACGCTTACCCTTGCGCATCTCGGTGTCCTTATCGGCAATGATGCCGCGTCGCTGCGCCTCGTCAAGAAATTCCTGTGGGTAAAAATAGAGGCAGTTGCGCCCACTGTCCTTCACTGCATACTTGACGAGCGCAAGAAACAGGAGACAGTATAAGATGAGCTGAAACAGCAAAAGCATGGCTATATTCTCCTTTGAAAAATGCTTTAGAAAACGGGAAAGTCGGCGCTCAGTTCAGCTTCTTTCCCATTTCGACCCTCACCTCGTGCCGCTCAGGATCGTCGTTGGAGTAGGCGTACAGGTCGAAACCGACGATTTCGAAACCGTTCTTTTTATAAAACGCGATGGCGTTTTCATTGCACGACTGCGTCTCTAAAATCAGCATGCGCGCCCCGGCGTCCTCCGCTGCTCGCTCTATGGGCTTCATCAGCGCCGTGCCGACGCCCCTGCTGCGCTCGGAAAAGTCCAGCACGCAGATGTTGCTGAGCCGAAAACGGTTGTTCCAGCCCTCTATCGAGCCTTCGACATATCCGATCAGTTTTTCGCTCTCGAACGCGCCGAAGGCGATCGGGTCTTCGAGCCATTCGCCGAAGAACACATCGTCGAACGATCTCTCAGTCGGCTCCGCAAAGGGCACATAGTCCATCTGAAAGCCTGTCTCGGACGGGCGGATCTCATAATAACCGTTTGTGCGGTAGCGGGCGGTAAACGTTTTGCCCGCATATATCTCCCTGTCCAAGGGTCTGATCTCCATGCACTCTCCCCTTTCCCATCCAACATCTGATTGGTCCACATCCTACCACATCTTTTTACAAAGCACAAGCGCCCGGCCATTGGCTGGGCGCTTGCTTTTATTCAATATAGAGTCTCTATGCCGAAAGCAATTCGCTTACTGCATGTCCTTGATCGCAGCCTGAGCGGCGGCGAGGCGGGCGATGGGGACACGGAATGGGCTGCAGGAGACATAGTCCAGGCCGACCTTGTGGCAGAACTCGACGGACGTGGGATCGCCGCCGTGCTCGCCGCAGATGCCGAGGTGGATGTCGGGGTTGGTCTCGCGGCCCATCTTGGCGGCCATGCAGACGAGCTTGCCGACGCCGACCTGGTCGAGGCGGGCGAACGGATCGCTCTCGTAGATCTTCTTGTCGTAGTACGCACCGAGGAACTTGCCGGCGTCGTCACGGGAGAAGCCGAAGGTCATCTGGGTCAGGTCGTTCGTGCCGAAGGAGAAGAAGTCAGCTTCCTTGGCGATCTCGTCCGCGGTCAGAGCGGCGCGCGGGATCTCGATCATGGTGCCGACCTTGTACTTCATGGAGCTGCCGGCCTCGGCGATCAGCTTATCAGCGGTCTCGACGACGACATCCTTGACGTACTTGAGCTCCTTGACCTCGCCGACGAGCGGGATCATGATCTCGGGCACAACGTGCCAATCGGGGTGAGCGGCGTTGACGTTGAGAGCCGCCTTGATGACCGCGCGGGTCTGCATGGCAGCGATCTCGGGGAAGGTGACGGCCAGACGGCAGCCGCGGTGACCCATCATCGGGTTGAACTCGTGCAGGGAAGCGATGATGTTCTTGATCTCCTCAACGCTCTTGCCCATGTCCTTGGCGAGCAGCTCGATATCAGCCTCCTCGGTGGGAACGAACTCGTGCAGCGGGGGATCGAGGAAACGAACGGTCATCGGACGGCCCTCGAGCGCGATATACATGGCTTCAAAGTCGCCCTGCTGCATCGGCTCGAGCTTGGCGAGCGCCTTCTCGCGCTGCTCGACGGTGTCGGAGCAGATCATCTCGCGGATGGCGGGGATACGGTCCGCCTCGAAGAACATGTGCTCAGTGCGGCAGAGGCCGATGCCCTCAGCGCCGAACTTGACAGCCTGCGCGGTATCGTGCGGGTTATCGGCGTTCGTGCGAACACCCAGGCGGCGATACTTGTCGGCCCAGGCCATGACGCGGCCGAACTCGCCGCCGATGGTGGCGTCGACCGTGGGGATGATGCCGTCGTAAATGTTACCGGTGGAACCGTCGATGGAGATGAAGTCGCCCTCGTGATAGACCTTGCCGGCGAGCTCGAACTTCTTGTTCTCCTCGTCCATCTTGATATCGCCGCAGCCGGAGACGCAGCACTTGCCCATGCCGCGCGCGACGACAGCCGCGTGAGAGGTCATACCGCCGCGGACGGTCAGGATGCCCTGAGAGGCCTTCATGCCCTCGATATCCTCCGGAGAAGTCTCGAGACGGACGAGAACGACCTTCTCGCCGCGCTCCTGCCACTCCTTGGCGTCCTCAGCGGAGAAGACGATCTTGCCGCAGGCAGCGCCGGGGGAGGCGGGCAGAGCCTTAGCGATAGCGGGAGCCGCCTTGAGCGCCGCCGTATCGAACTGAGGATGGAGCAAGGTGTCGAGGTTGCGCGGGTCAATCATGGAGACAGCCTTCTTCTCGTCGATCATGCCCTCGTCGACGAGGTCGCAGGCGATCTTGAGAG
>OIXV01000433.1_pt1 | contig 40839 bp, 35 predicted proteins | sample 1587771 | NCBI WGS metagenome assembly OIXV01 (sample SAMEA3888893, study PRJEB22519) | human gut metagenome | biome: human gut; feature: human-associated habitat; material: faeces | place: Denmark | collected 2010
TATTCTGACCCGCCAAGCCGCGTCCGAACGGACACGACCCGGTGGTTCTTCTGCTTTTTTGTGTAATTATACTGATAAAAACGTATAGATTCCACAACCAAATCAGCCATTATATCCCAACCATCCATCCATTTACTCCACCGTGCTAAATTTGGTTGGCATCAATCAACTCGTTTGGTTGTGTTCATTTCCACAAAACCGCATTAACATAAGTGACATAAAAAGTTGAATTGGCGATAAGCCAATATGTCAAAGTGTATAATTCGCTGAAACATCCGTGATAAAGGAGGATGATCCAAGATGTTCCATTCGACAGCTTATGTGAACGGTACTGTTTATACGATGGAGAGCGAGGGTGACAAGTGCTCGGCCTTCGTTGTACAGGACGGTAAATTTGTTTACTGCGGCAGCGATGGGGAAGCCAAAAAGCTTGCCGACGAAGTGGTCGATCTGCATGGCGCGGCTGTGCTGCCCGGCATGATCGACACGCACCAGCACCTGCTGGCCTACGCAAGCGGCCTCACCAAGCTGAACCTGAAAGCAGCCAAGTCGCTCGAGCAGCTCAAGCAGATGCTCCACGACTACGCCAAAGACGTGCCCGCGGGCGAATGGATCCTCGGCGTCGGGTTCGACAACGAGAAGTTCGAGGGCAGCAAGGCGATGCCCACCCGCTGGGATCTGGACGAGGCCTGTGCCGATCATCCGGTGCTTCTCTCCCGTTACTGCCTGCACTTCTTCTCCGCAAACTCCATGGCGCTGAAGCTCGGCGGCATCGACCGCAACTACAAGCCCCCTGTCGAGGGCAACGTCAAGTACGACGAGAACGGCGAGCCGAACGGCGTCATCTGCGACGGCGCAGGCACCCACGTGCTCTCCATCGTGCCGGACAAGCTCGCTTCCTTTGAAGCAAAGAAGGATATCATCGTCAAGGCCCTCGGCCAGCTCAACTCCTACGGTCTGACGGGCGTGCATCCCATTCAGGGCAAGCACTGCGACTTGATGGAGTACACCGACATCTATCAGGCGCTCAAAGACGAAGGCCGCCTGACGGCGCGCATCTACATCAACTACGATGTGCTGCCCGGTTGCAATATCCGCACGGGACTCGGCGACGAGATGCTGAAGTTCGGCTTCTACAAGTCCTACATGGACGGCAACCTCAGCGGCCGCACCGCTTTCATGCTCGAGCCCTACAGTGACGATCCGAGCACCTGCGGCGTGTGCAACTACGAGAGTCAGGAGGCCATCACCGAGCGCCTGCGCGAAGGCTATCAGCAGGGAATGCAGATCGGCGTGCACGCCATCGGCGACCGTGCGGCGGATATGCTCATCACCGCGATCGAGACCATCTACCATGAGGACCCGCATCCCGATCCGCGCTTCCGTCTCATCCACATGACCACGCTCAACGCTTCGCTCGTCGAGCGCATGAGCAAGCTCCCCGTCATCGTTGACGTGCAGCCCGTGTTCATCCCCATCAACGTCCGCAGCGCGGACAGCCGCATGGGCGATACCGAGCGCGGCGCCTACACCTTTGCCTACAAGAAGATGATGGACGCGGGGCTGATGCTCACCGGCGGCTCGGACAGCCCGTGCGACTCGTTCAACCCGCTCGACGGCGTTTACGCGCTGGTGAACCGCAAGGATTACACCGGCTATCCCGAAGGCGGCTGGCACCCGCAGGAGTGCATCGGCGTTTATGACGCGCTGCGAATGTACACCTACAACGCCGCCTACTCCTCTTACGAGGAAAACATCAAGGGCACCATCAAGGAAGGCAAGCTCGCCGACTTCGTCGTTCTCGACGCCGACGTGTTCAAGGTCGACCCGATGAAGATCAAGGACATCAAGGTCGAAAAGACTTACCTCGGCGGCAAGCTCGTTTACTCCCGCAACTAATTTCATTTGCTATATGCGGCAGCATATTCCAATAAAGAAACAGAACTAAAAATGAAGAATGGAGAAAATATCATGAAGAAATTTGTAGCCCTGCTTCTTGCGCTCGTCATGGCTCTGTCTCTCGTCGCCTGCGGCGATAAGACCGACGACAGCAGCAACAACGACAACAGCACCAACACCGATACCCCGCAGGTCGACTCCAGCGAGTACGCCCTCAAGACCCAGATCACCTCTACCGACAAGATCACCATCCGCATCGCGGAGGACGCTTCCTATATCCACCCCTCCCACATCGCGCTGGTGAACTGCTTCAAAGAGCCCCTTGAGGCTGCTTCCAACGGCAACATCACCGTTGAGATCTACCCCAACGGTATGCTCGGCTCCCTGACCGAGAACGTCAACTCGATGCAGATGGGCGACCTTGAGATGGCCTACCTGAACGACTCGATCCTCTCCGGCTTCATCCCCGAGTTTTCCATCATCGGCCTGCCCTACCTCTTCACCTCCGTTGACGCCGTCCACAACGCGATGAACGGTGAGTTCGGCGAAGAGATGAGCTCCCGCCTGCAGGATCAGCTCGGCATCGTCAACCTCGGCTGGTGCGACGTTGGTTTCCGTAACATCACCAACTCCAAGAAGCCCATCACCTGCGCTGACGACCTCAAGGGTCTGAAGATCCGCACCATGACCAACGACCTGCATGTCGCTTACTTCCAGTATCTCGGCGCTCTGCCCACCCCGATGGCCTTCAACGAGCTCTACACCGCTATGCAGCAGGGCACGGCCGACGGTCAGGAGAACCCCACCGCTATGATCTGGAACAACAACATCTATGAAGTTCAGAAGTACATGACCGTTTCCGAGCACATCTGGACCTCCACCGCTCTGTGCATTGCCGAGAACTTCCTCGAGAGCCTGCCCCAGGATTATCAGGACGCCATCCGTGAGGCCGGTGCCAACACCACCGCCCTGCAGGCCGAAATGATCACCGAGCAGAACCAGAGCCTGCTCCAGAACATCGAGGATGCCGGCGTTGAGGTCACCACCCTCTCCGACGAGGCCAAGGCCGAGTTCCAGCAGAAGGCCAAGGAATCCGTTTGGGTCACCGCTGCCGACCTCTACGGTCAGGACCTGATCGACCTCGCTGATTCCTTCAACAAGTAAGCATCTTTTATCGATCCCAACTTTTGAATCGATCGTTTCTTAGCAACTGCCGCATAAGTCTACTGAAACGGTTGCCGCGGGGAAGGCTGCGGAATGACCCAGCCTTCCCCGCCCATCATTCCAGCCCTATCAAAACCATTACCGCTATCTAAAAACACGCCGCTATCAAAGGATGTGAACAAAAAACATGAAATTTCTGAAAATGCTGAACAACCACTTTGAGGAATATCTTCTGGTGCTCCTGATGGTCGCCGAAGTTATCATTGTTTTTGCGCAGGTCATTACGCGCTTTATCCTCAAATCGCCCCTCGCATGGAGCGAGGAGATCGCTCGCTATATGTTCATCTGGCTCGTCTGGATCGGCGCAGCCTATGCGACCAAGGAAAATAAGAACATCAAGATCGATATTCTCTCCAGCAAGTTCACCGGCGCGATGAAGGTCTTCGCCGACATCTTCGTTGCCGTCCTGTTCATCGGCCTGATGATGTTCATGCTCTACACCTCCGGCAAAGTCACTTACACCGTTTATGCCAGTAAATCCATCGCCACCGGCAGCCACATGCCGATGTGGATCGCATGGTTCTCCCTCCCGCTCAGCATGGCCCTGATGACCTTCCGCTTCATCCAGAACAGCGTTCGTAGCATCAAGGACAGCAAGAAGAAAGGAGAATAACGAAAAATGATCTTAAAAGCAGTATTGATCTTCGCGCTCCTCTTCCTCTTCATGATGATGGGCGCACCGATGGCCATCGCGCTCGGCGCTTCTACGGTCATCACGCTGGTCACCACCACCAGCCTCGGTCGCGACCGCGTGCTTCAGCGGCCTTGACTCGTTCCCGCTGCTGGCTGTCCCGTTCTTCATTCTGGCAGGTAACCTGATGAAATTCGGCGGCCTATCCAATAAGATCCTCGAGTTTGCCGACGCGCTCGTCGGCCACATCAAGGGCTCGCTCGGTATGGTCGCGGTCGTCGCCTCCATGTTCTTCGCCGCCCTGTCCGGTTCCTCCCCCGCGACCGTCAGCGCCATCGGCTCCCTGACCATCCCCAAGATGGAAGAGGAAGGCTATGACCGCGCTTACGCCACTGCTCTGAACGCTGCCGCCGGCACCATCGGCGTCATCATTCCCCCCAGCATCCCGTTCGTTATCTACGGCGTTGTTGCTAACTGCTCCATCGCTGATATGTTCAAGGCCGGTATTCTCCCCGGCATCCTGATCGGCGTCGTGCTGATGATCGTCAACTACATCGCCGTCACCAAGAACGGCTACGGCATGAAGAACCATGCTGCCAAGCACTTCTCCCTCCGCAAGCTGTGGAAGACCCTCAAAGAGACCTGGCTCGCCCTGATGGTCCCCGTCATCATCCTCGGCGGTATCTATGCCGGTATCTTCACCCCGACCGAATCTGCTGTTGTCGGTATCGTCTACACCCTGATCGTCGGCGTCTTCGTTTACAAGGAGCTGACCCCCGCCACCATCTACGATGCGCTGCGTGAGTCCGTTCTGGTCAACGGCCAGACGATGTTCCTCGTCGGCTTCTCCATGGGCTTCGCCCGCTTCCTGACGATGTCTCAGATCCCCGCTTCCATCGCCGCGAAGATCGGCGCCATCGACAGCAAGGTCGTCGTTTTCCTGATGATCAACCTGTTCCTGCTCATCGTCGGCTGCTTCATCGACAACATCTCCTCCATGCTCATCCTCACGCCGATCTTCCTGCCCATCGTGCAGAGCTACGGCATGACCCCCGTCCAGTTCGGTATCGTGATGACCGTCAACCTCTGCATCGGCTTCATCACCCCGCCCTACGGCGCGAACCTCTTCATTGCAAGCGCGATCTCCGATGTTCCTATCATGAACATCGCCAAGAAGATCATGCCGATGATCGGCGCGATGCTCATCGTGCTGATGGCTCTGACCTTCATCCCCGCGCTCAGCACCTTCGCTCTGTAAGCTTTTACCCGATCCTTTTCATAGAGAGAAAAGCCTTCCGGCTTATGCCGGAGGGCTTTTCTCTTTGCTCTCGCGTAAGGAGACAGGACATCAGCGCCCAAAGGGCGCTGCGGCGGCTCTCCGTGCGCTGTACGGGGACGGAGGTCAAAGGGGGTGTGTTCTCTTTCGCAAAAGAGAACACACCCCCTTTGACTGGCAGCCGCGTCCCGCGCTGCACCATCACCCCGTGCAGCGCGCGAGAGCCGCCGCACGGAGCACCGCTATGCAAACACCCTTTGTAAGGACGCCAAAAGGCCACCGGCAAAGTCGCCGGTGGCCTTCATTTTCACATTTGACAACAACAAAATTTGAAAAGCTCCTGCTCACTTACACGCGAACAATGCCGAATACCCGTACCCGCACAGCACACTGTAGTAGCCATGGAGCGACTCGTTGACGGCGGCGTCGCCGCAGTCGATGTGCAGCGTGTGGTCGTGGATGGAGAGCAGCTTTGCCTCCGGGGAGATGATCTGGATGTTTTTCTTCCCCACAGCCTTCAGGATGCGGGCGCTGAACTGGTGGTTGCCGCGGCCGAACACGAAGCCCTGTCCGCCGATGGGCGAGACGATGATCTTCATATTGCCGTCCTTGGCATACTCCCAGAGCTGCTGCTCAGTCACGTCCTTGGCGACAAGCTTCTTGTCCTTCACAACGTCCACGCCCAGCAGCTCGTAATCGATGCCGAGACGCTTGGAAATACACTTGGCGGAGGACCCGGAGCCGATAGCGTAGTAAACGCCCGGCTCCATGTGCTCTTCGAGATACGCCGCGATGACGTTCATCTGGTCGGCCTCGGTCGAAAAGCCGCTCTGCTTCATCGACTGCAAGCGCTCCGGCTGGTCTGGCACGCGCATCACACCGTAGAGCTTGGCGGAGACGTGACCCGTGCGGTACGCATCCTCGTCGAGGTCGACGACCTCGCGCTGCGCGCTCGTCATCACCGTGCCCTGCGCAATCGTCGCAGCGATCATGCCCGCGGATTCGGGATCGAGCGCGAACACAGCGGACTGGATCTTCACGCCCGCCGGGATGCCGAGCACCGGTACGCTCTCACCGATGGCCTCGCAGATGTTGCGGGCCGTACCGTCGCCGCCCGCAAAGAGCAGAAGGTCGACGGAGGCTGCGGCGATATTCTTCGCCGCAGCCATCGTGTCGAGAGGAGACGTCTCATGTTGAGACTGCGTATGGACCACTGTGTAGGGGAGCTCCAGTTTCTGGCATAGGCTCTCGCCCATGTCGCCGGAGACGGTGTAGATCATGATCTGCTCGCGGTGGGGCATCAGCAGACGAAGCGCGCGCTCAGCCTTGCTGTTCGCTTCAGGCACAGCGCCCTTTTCGCGCGCCATGGCCAGCACAGCCTGTCCGTCGGTACCCTTGAGGGCGACCTTGCCGCCCATGCCCGCGATGGGGTTGATGATGAGGCCAAGCTTGATCTTAGGCGAGGCCATTCTGCTTCTTGTAGGCGCGCCAGGTCACGCACAGCTCGCGCCAATCCTTGATGTGGTCGTTCTCCAGCTTGGAGATAGGACCGGCATACGGCGCGTTGAGCACGACCTCGGGCGTGGTGTACGCCTCGTTGCTGATCTGCACGAGCGCGTCGACGTACTCGTCGATATCCGCCTTGGAGTAGGACTCGGTCGGCTCCGGCGTGAACGGCTCGGGCACGATGAGCGGGTGATGGCTCGCGAAGAAGCGCTGGAAGCCGAAGTCGAGCAGATGACGGTTGACGTCCTCGGCACTCACGCCGGTATCCTTGTAGAGCTTTTCAAAGCTGTAGCGCACCTGCTCGAGGCGGTGAGGCGCCTCCTCGGCCCAGGACATCGAAACGCCCTTGACCTCGGTGAGCATACGCTTCATCATGTAGTTGTTGTTCAGGATGGCGGTCTCGGCAACGGTCTTCAGGCCGTCCTTGCCGAGGCTCATGATCCACGCGTAGGCACGCAGGACCGCAGCGAGGGAGCCGTGGAACTGACGGACCTTGCCGATGGAATACTCGCCGTCGTAATCGGTGTAGTACTTCTTGCCGTCGAAGCGGACACGGGGACGGGGCAGATACTTTTCAAGCTCTGCGCTCACGCACTGCGCCGCGCAGCCGGGGCCCATGCAGCCGTGGGGAGAGGAGAAGGCCTTGTGCAGGTTGAAGTGGCACAGGTCAGCGCCGAGCTCCTTGGCGCGCACGATGCCGAACAGGCCGTTGTAGTCCGCCATATCGCAGACGCACAGGCCGCCCGCCTCATGCACGACGTCGACGAACTCGCGGATGATGGGGTTGAACACGCCCGTATCCTCGGGGTTGGTGATGAAGATACCGGCGGTCTTCTCGCTCACGGCAGCCTTCAGCGCCTCGATGCTGGGGTAACCGTTGGCCTCGGGATAGAGGCTGATGACCTCAAAGCCCTTGGTAGCAGGGGCGGCGGAGTCGATGGGGTGGGAGAGGATCGTGGTGATGATCTGGGTACGCTGATTCTCCTCGCCGCGGTCACGGAAATACTTCTTCAGGACGGCTGCGTTGGCATAAATGCCCTGGCCGCCGCCGCCGGGCTGGAAGGAGACAGCGTCGAGACCGGAGATCTCCTTCATGATCTGCTCGAAATCATAGATGAGCTTCAGCACGCCCTGGCTGGTCTCATCGTCCTGATAGGGGTGCATCTCGGTGAACTTGTGGGAGCGGACGAACTGCTCGTTGATCTTGGGGCTGTACTTCATCGTGCAGGTGCCCAGGCCGATATCGACGTTCAGGTCCTGACCGATGGTCTCCTGGGACAGGCGCAGGAAGTGACGCAGCACCTGGGGCTGTGCAAGCTCCGGCAGGTCGGGCTTCTGCTTGCGCTTGAGGGATGCGGGCATGAGCTCGGAGACGTCGCCGGTGACCTTGGAGGCCTCCTCGGACACGTCGGGCACCAGCACGCCGCGGCTGCCGGGCACACTCTGCTCATAGATGATGGATTCGTCCCACTGTGCTTCGTGGAAATTTCTCTTCTTCAGTTCAGACATGGTTTCTTCCCCCTCCCTTACAGGATCTCAGCGAGCGCATCGGCCAGCTTGTCGATATCGCTCAGCGCGGTCTTTTCGGTGACGCAGACCAGCATGGACTGGCCGAGCTGCGGCATCTCGCGGCTGAGATCATAGCCGCCGAAGATGTGCTTGGCAAGCAGCGCCTTATTGATCTCGGCAACGGTCTTGCCCGTGCCGTCGAAGTTCAGCACGAACTCCATGAAGCTGTGGCTGCCGGCATACGGCATCGTCACGCCCTTGAGACCGGCGAGCTTCTTCTGCGCGTAGTTGCTCTTGTAGAGGATGTTTTCGCCCAGCTCACGCATACCCTCGGGGCCCATCAGGGCAAGGTACACGGCGGCGGTAACGGTCCACAGGCCCACGCAGGTGCCGAGGTACTCAACGCCCTTATCGCGGACATAGTAGCTCGTGCGCTCGGGCAGGGCGCGGGAATAACCGAACTGACCCTTGGAGTTCTTGAAGATGTTATGCAGGTGATGCGGATAGTTCATCACGTACTTTTCTTCCTGACGGGTGGCGAGATAGCCGCCGAGGCCCGCGCCGAAGCTCATATGGATGCCGAGGGGCTGGATCTCGCCGCAGGAGATATCCGCGCCGTAATCTGCGGGCGGCTCGGTGATACCGAGGGAGGAAGGATCGGCGTAAACGACATATTCCGCGCCGGCGGCGTGCGCCAGCTCACCGATCTCCTTGCCCTGCTCTTCAAAGAAGCCGAGGAAGCAGGGGTTCTGGATGAAGACGGCGGCGACGTCGGAATCGAGCTTGGCCTTGAGGTCCTCGAGGTCCAGCTGGCCGTTCTCCTTGGCCTTGACGCCGATGAGCTGCATGCCCTCGCAGTAGCACTTCATCTGGGAGAGCAGGTTAGGGTTCATGTTCTCGGGCACGAGCGCCTTGCTGCGGCCGTTGATACGGCGGGACATCATCAGCGCCGTGGAAGCGGCCTGGCCGCCGTCGTAGGTCGGGAAGCTGACGACATCGAGGTCGAGCAGCTCGCCCATCATGCTGGAGAACTCGAAGAATGCCTGGCACTTGCCGTGGTCGGCGTAGGTATCGCCGCTGTAGGCGGTCAGGAACTCGCTGCGGCCGTTGATCTCGTCGCAGATGGCGGGAACATAGTGGTCATAGCAGCCTGCGCCGAGGAAGCTGATGTTCTCTTCGCAGGTGGAGTCCTCAGCGAGGATGGAATTCATGTGCTTGCTCAGCTCCTGCTCAGTGGTGAAGGGAGCGGGAATGTCAAGCGGCTTTTTCATACGGACTTCGTCGGGAATGAAGGCGTAGATCTCCTCCACGCTCTTGGCCCCGATGAAATCCAGCATCTCTTTGCGGACAGCATCATTGCTGTTCGGAATGTAAGGATACTGCATATCTGTTGCCTCCTGTTGTAGTATTGTTGGTTGCTCAGAAAACTCTTCTCAGAGGAAGAAGATCGCGATGATCGGCAGCGTGAGCGCCGAGAGAAGCGTCGAAACGAAGATGCCGCGGCTGATGAAGCTGCTGTCGCGCTTCATTTGCAGTGCGAGCATCAGGATCATCGACCCTGCCGGCACAGCCGCGCTGATAACGGTGAGGCCGCTGTAGTACTCCCCGATGGGAAGCGCCCTGCACAGCGCGAACACGATGGCCGGCATCAAAAGGAGCTTTGCCGCCGAGTAAACGTACACCCACGGGTCGCGGAATGACTCGCGGAACGAGTACGAGGCGAGTGACGAGCCGAGGATGATCATTGAAAGCGGCACCGTCATGCTGCCGGCCATGTACATGATATCCTTCACGACTGCGGGCGCATCGTAGCGCAGCAGGTAAAGGATGATGGACAAAAGCGTCATGATAAAGCCCGGCGTCAGCAGGTCACGGAGGGAAAAGCCTCTTCTCTCCCCCGGAGGGGAGAGAAGCTTCACTGCATAGGTGTTATACAGGAAGTAGTAGGCAAAGTTCAAAAGCGTGATCTCGTAGAACGCCGCGTTGCCGTAAAACGACTGCGCGAGCGGCGCGCCGACAAAGCCGGTGTTGCCGAAGACCATCAGGCATTCAAATTCTCTTCGCTTCTCCTCCGGGACCCGCAGGACCCGTGCGGCGATCTTTGCGACCGCGATCATCACGAAGTAGAAGACGAATCCGCCGCCGAGGACAATGAGCGCCGTGCTGCGCTCCCCCGGCTGTCCCGCCATTGAGTAGAACAGCATGAGCGGATAGGTCACCGAAACGACCATTTGTGAGAGACTGCGGTTCGAGTGCTCGTCCAGTATGTGTACCTTTGCCAGCACAAAGCCGAGCAGAAGCATCACATAGAGCTTCAGCAGCGTTTGAAACAGCAGCTCAATGTCCATGCTTAGGCGTGGAGGATATCGAAGGTCTCGGGCAGAGTGCTGCCGCCGTCGATCACCTGCTCGGTGCCGGTGATGTACTTGGAATCGTCGGAAGCGAGGAACGCAACCAGATCGCCGATCTCATCGATGTTGCACAGACGCTTGAGGGGGATGAACGCGGCCATGTCGCGCATCGCGCTCTCGGGATCTTCCGGACGGCTGTCGCGGCAGACCTGCTCGACCTTCGGAGTGCGGACCCAGCCGGGAAGGACGGCGTTGACGGTGATGCCGTGGGGGCCGCCTTCATAGGCGAGCGCCTTGGTGAAGCCGAGGACAGCACCCTTGGTCAGCGCGTAGGTGCTCTGGCCTTCGTCAACGACCTTCACGCCGGTGACGGAAGAGGTGTTGATGATGCGGCCGTAGTTCGCCTTGAGCATATAGGGCCACACAGCTCTTGCCACGTTCCACACGCCGAGGATGTTGACGCCGATGATGAAGTCACGGGTCTTCGTGTCCATGTCCTCGAACTTGACGCGGCGGTTGACACCGGCGTTATTGTGCAGGATGTCGATCTTGCCGTAGGTCTTGACCACGTCGTCGACCATCTGCTGGACCTGCTCGAGGTTGCTGACGTCGCACTTGCGGTAGTCGGTCTTCAGGCCGGCCTTCTTCAGCTCTTCGGCGGAGGCCGCAACAGCGTCCGTCAGGTCAACGAGGACAACGGTGGCACCATGCTGGGCCAGAACTTTTGCGCAGCCAAAGCCGATGCCCTGGGCAGCGCCGGTGACGATCGCGACTTTTCCATCAAGATTTCCCATATTTTTGTTCTCCTTTATGCATTGATAGAATGAATTCAGGATGTTCTTCCCTTTATGCCGACATTATAGTGGGCCGATCGGAATTTGTAACCAACCAAGCACAAAAAATCCAAACAACCAAAATCCATTTTTGGCGAAATGGTTGTATTTTTGTTGAGATCGCGGAAAAATATACGATGAGATAGCTGCGCTAGGGAAGAAAAACGGTCCGCACCCCTGCTTTTCAGGGGTGCGGACCTGCCGTTCGCTGTATATTCTTTTATTCTCCATCCGCGCGGACGCCGGTAAAATAGCTGTTGCCGAGGCCGTCGCTGTACACGCCGCGCAGACCCTCGCGCAGAAGTGAGGCCGTACCGTCGAAGTACACGGGCGAGAGCGCCGTCTCGCCGAGCAGCATGGTCTCAGCGTCGTGCAGGAACGCCGTGCGCGCCACCAGATTCTCCGACGTCTTGGCAACGCCCATCAGCACATCGTAAGTGCCGTTTTCATAGCCGATCAGGTTCTGCTCGTTCTCGCTGCACCAGCGGTCGAGAAAGCTCATCGCGTCGTCGTAGAGTGCGGTGACCTTCTGCAGCGCGAGCTCGTAATTGCCCTCTCTCATGCGCATGTCGTATTCCGCCTGCGTCACGCCGCGCAGTATCACGTTCACACTGAGCGTGGAGGACCACATCTGCTGCAGCGCCGCGGCGACAGCGTCATTTTCCGTGTTGCTGACGTACAAAAGCTCGACCGGCGGGAACATCGCCGTGCTGTAATAGCCCGCAAAGGTCAGTTCCTGCTGCGCCTCGCTCTGGCGCTCGGCAAGCGTCTCTTCGTCGACGGCGCACAGCTCGCCGCCGGTGGTGCGGTAATCGTCCTCCGTCTCGCCGGAGTCAGGGATGCCGTAGGGCACAAGTCCTGTCGCCGGACGGTTCTCCGCGCCCGCTGCCGCTGTGGCGGCAGTGCGGTCGATGGCAAGGTCAAAGGCCTTGCGGATGTGCTCGTTGGAGAAGAGGTCTGTCTCGTTGTTGTAAAGCACGCAGGCCGTCGCAAGGATGTCTCTTGCCGACCAGCCATCCTGCTGCGAGAGCTCCTTGATGACCTCGTCTGGCAGGTGGGCGATGTAGTCGATCTCGCCGTTTTCGTAGAACTGCCACGCCTGATGGCTGTCCTGCGCGAAGACGAAGCGCAGCGTATCCGGGCCGACGAGCCTCGCTTCGTAATACTCCTCGTTACGCGCGGCGGTCAGCTCGCTGCTCTTGGTCCATCCACTTACACAGTAAGCGCCATTGCTCACAATGTCCGCCGAGTCGAACTTCGTGCTTTCGGCAAGGTCGCGGCGCAGCGGCATCGTCGCCACCGACGTGCAGATACCCTCGATAAAGTAAGCGCACGGCGCGCTCAGCGTGACGACGAAGGTCGACTCATCCTTGGCCGAGACCTGAAGCTTCGTCTTATCTCCCGTTTCGCGCACCTCGTCGTAGCCCGCCACCACACTCATGAGCGAATGGTTGGGCGAGGCTGTCGCAGGGTCAGCCAGGCGCTGCCAGGCGTAGACAAAGTCATCCGCCGTCATCTTCTGTCCATCCGACCAGCGGGCGGATGAGCGCAGCGTGAAGCGGTAGGTCACAGTGCCGTCGTAGTTGGTCTCCTCCGTGTACTCCTTCGCAACGCCGTTGCCTAGCACGGCTTCGCCGCTGCCGTCGTCGCTCATACGCATCAGATTCTCGTAGAGCGCGTAGAAAATGCTGTCAGCGTCCGTGTCGGTGTTCATCGCGGGGTCGAGCGAATCGATCGCGCCGCAGACGCTGGCGCTGAACACAAAAGGCTCGTCCGCATTCTTCTTTTTGCCGCAGCCCGCCATCAGCGCGAGCAGCATCAGCGCGCTGAGCAGCGCGCATAACGACCGTTTCATCTTGTCCATAGGCACTCCCTGTATCCAAACACGGCGCATATGCCGCATCTTTATTTTGATCGATAAGGGTGATTATATCGAAAAAACGCCGCCTTGTAAAGGCAGGGGGCGCAAAAGTTACAGTTTGTTACCATTTTCATTTCCCCAACAGGGGAAATACCGCCTTTGCACCCTATGGACGCAAAGGGAAAGGCAGTGCCTCCGACGCTGCACGGGTAAAGGGGGCTGTTCTCTTTCGCGAAAGAGAACAGCCCCCCCCCTTAACCGCGTCCCCTGCACGGTGCAGGGGCTAAACCTCCGTTAGTCTTCGACTAACCTCCCATTTTCATCCAGATGCGCCTTTTTGATCTCATTGCCCGTGAGCTTCACGATATTGTCGAGCCGCATCCCGGAGGGATAGTCTGACACCAGCGTGTAGGCGACGCCGCTGTGCTTCGCGCGGCCCGTGCGGCCGATGCGATGCACATAGTATTCGTTTTCGAGCGGCACATCGTAGTTGAAGACGGCGTCGACATCGTCCACGTCGATGCCTCGCGCGGCCACGTCGGTCGCAACAAAGACCGGCAGCTCGCCGCGGCGGAAGCGCGCCATAACGGCCTCGCGCTTTTTCTGCGGGATATCGCCGTGGATGCAGTCCACGTCCAGCCCCTCCATCATCAGGAAGGCTTTGAGCCGCTCGGCCATGCCCTTCGTATTGCAGAATGCGATGACGCGCTCGTGGCCTTCTGCGCGGATGATCTGCGCCATAACGTGCGCCTTGTCATTCTGGCCCACATCGATGCGGTACTGCGCGATATCAGGCTTGTTCTCCTCCTTGGCCTGCACAGTGATCTCCTCGGGGTCGCGCTGATACATCCAGCTGATGTCCATGACCTCGCGCGAGATGGTCGCGGAGAACATACCGAGGTTGCGGCGGCTCTTGAGCTTATCGAGAATACGCGTCACGTCGTGAATAAAGCCCATGTCGAGCATCCGGTCGGCCTCGTCGAGCACGACGGTCTTGACATTGTCGAGCTTGACGGTGCGGCGCTTCATGTGGTCGCTCAGGCGGCCCGGCGTCGCCACGACGATCTGCGGGTGCTTTTTGAGCGCGTCGATCTGCTTGCCGATGGGCGCGCCGCCGTAAAGGCAGACGATGCGAACACCCGGGAGATACACGCAGAGGTCGCGCAGCTCTGCCGTGATCTGCATGGCGAGCTCGCGCGTCGGCGCTAAAATGACGGCCTCGGTCTCCTCGCTGCCCGGCTCGATGTGCTCGATGATGGGGATGCCGAAGGCGAAAGTCTTGCCCGTGCCCGTGGGCGCCTTGGCGATGACGTCCTTCCATTCGCGCATCGGCGGGATGCAGCCCGCCTGCACGGGGGTGCTCTCCTCAATATTCTTCTTTTTCAGTGCGCGCTGCACCTCTTCGGTCAGCCCGAGCGCGTCAAAGCGCACGCCCTGTGTCAATTCCATAGCGTTTTCCTCTGTTTTCTCATATTTTCAGTCATGGACGATTATATCATGGCTGTCAATACTGGAAAAACGCGCGTCACTGCACGGCGCAGCCGCCCCATTCAACGACCGTGAAGCCCACGCGCTCCGGCGCGAAAAGCTCCTGCGCGGGAAGGTCGACAAATTCCTCCGACGGCTGCCACGCCATGAAGACGCGCAAAAGCGTATCGGGCGCGGGGTCGATCGTGAGCTTCGCCGAATCCGTGTAAACGTCCTGCTGGAACGCGATGAGGTTGTAGGCGTTGTCCTGCATCTGCGGCAGCCAGTAGATGATAAACTCATTTGCCTCCGCACGAGTAAGACCCAGCCGCGCGAGCGCGTCCTCGAGAAACGCCGCGGTGTCCTCCCCCGCGACGCAGAAGCCGACGGAAAAATCATAGTCTGCCTCAGACGTGCCCTCCCAGTAGAGATAGCGGTAGATCTGGCCGTCCTTATCCGTCAGCGTGCCATCCGGCGCGGCGCGGACGCTCCAGCCCTCACCGTAGGCGGGATAGGCGCACGTCAGCTCGCCCGCAAGATCAAGCGTCACACGCACATCCGTCTCCTGCTCGGGATATAGATAAATCACAGGCTTTTCGTCACTCACCTCTTCCTTCGGTTCCCGCCCGCAGGCCGAGAGCGAAAAGAGCAGCAAACACGCAAGAGCAAGGGAGAGTAGCTTCTTCATGGCAGAGTCCTCCTTTTGTTGTTATATTGATAATAGACGTAAATCTCCACGAAAAAGTTCCAATTTTCACATCCGCAGACGTGAAATGATCTTGATCGTTATTCCTGACGACAAAAGGTGAATTGCCGCAGCGCGGCAAGAGAAGTCCCCCTGGGGCGTGCGCGTGGCAGAAAGCACGTTGCGCGGATGGGAAACCTGCGAAGTGCCGCCGGCGGCGGAAGAAGCGAGCCGGTTTCTAGGAAGCGGCTCGATTGGCGCGCCCGCAGGGGCGCGCCAATCGTCATGCCGCAACGGGGTGGTGTCGAGGGAAGCGAGGCGCAGAACAAAGCGAATTTTTTACAAAGCTCAAAAGAGGGACAGCTTCGCTGTCCCTCTTTTGAAATCTTTATTTGTGCACTACGTGCCAGATCGTGTCGGCGTATTGCTTAACGGCGCGGTCGGCGGCGAAGATGCCGCTGCGGGCAATGTTGTAAAGCGATTTGCGGTTCCACTCCTCGCGCGCGGAGTAGGCCTCGGCCATGCGCTGCTCGGCGGCGCAGTAGGACGCGAAGTCCTGCAAGAGCATGTATTCATCGTTCATCAGCAGCCGCGAGGCGAGATCGTCGTAGGAAACGCCGTCTGAGAAGCCCGCCTTGAGCTTGTCGATCACCGCGCGCAGGTTCTCGTCGCGCGCGTAGAGCTTCTGCGGGGCGTAGCCCTCGCGCTTGAGGCGCACGACCTCGTCGGCGTGCAGGCCGAAGAGGAACATGTTCTCGTCGCCGAGCCTCTCGTGCATCTCGACGTTCGCGCCGTCGAGCGTGCCGACGGTCAGCGCGCCGTTCATCATGAACTTCATGTTGCCCGTGCCGCTGGCCTCCTTGCCAGCGGTGGATATCTGCTGGCTCACCTCGCTCGCGGGCATCAGATGCTCGGCGAGCGACACGCGGTAGTTCTCAAGGAACACCACCTGCAGCCTGTCGCGGCAGATGGGGTCGGCGTTGATCTCAGCGGCAAGGGAGTTGATGAGGCGGATGATGCGCTTGGCGACCGCATAGCCCGGCGCGGCCTTCGCGCCGAAGAGGAACACGTGCGGCTGCATGGCGCGGTTCGGGTCGTCTTGAAGCTGCTGGTAGAGATAGATAATGTGCATCGCGTTCAAAAGCTGGCGCTTGTACTCGTGCAGGCGCTTGACCTGCACATCGAAGATCGCGTCGGTATTGAGCACGACGCCCTGCGTCTTTTTGACGTAGGCGGCAAAGTCGAGCTTATTGGCGCGCTTGATCTCGCCGAGACGGTCGAGCACGGCGGTGTCGTGCGCGTAGGCTTCAAGCTTTTTGAGCGCCTCGGGGTGCAGCAGGTACTCATCCCCGCCCGCGAGCGCGCGCACGAGCTCGTCGAGCCGCGGATCGATCTGCGCGAGCCAGCGGCGGTGGTCGATGCCGTTCGTCACGTTCTTGAATTTCTCCGGCTCCATGGCGCACTGATACTTAAAGACATCGTTGCGCAGAATGTCGGAGTGCAGGGCGCTCACGCCGTTGACGGCCATGCCGCCGGCGATGCAGAGGTTCGCCATGCGCACCTGACCGTCCCAGATGATGGCCAGCTCGCGCGTTTTGGCGGGGTCGTGGTAGTAATTCTCGATCATTTCCTGATAGCGGCGCGCGATCTCCGTCAAAATCGTCCAGATACGCGGCAGGAGCGACTGCATCAGCTCCTGCGGCCAGCGCTCGAGCGCCTCGGCGAGCACCGTGTGGTTCGTGTAGGCGACGGAATGGGTCGTGATGTACCACGCCGTGTCCCAGTCAAGCCCCGCATCGTCCATCAGGATGCGCATGAGCTCGGGGATGACGAGCGCGGGATGCGTGTCGTTGATCTGGATGACGTTCTTTTCGTGGAAGTTCGTGGCCGTACCGTAGACCTCAATGTGCTTGCGCACGATGGACTGCACCGTGGCCGAAACGAAAAAGTACTGCTGCTTTAAGCGCAGACTCTTGCCCTCGGGATGGTTGTCCTCAGGGTAGAGCACCTTTGCGATGGTCTCGGCCATGGCGTGCTGCTCCTGCGCGCGCAGGTATTCGCCCCGCGAAAAGAGCGACATATCGAGCGGCACGGGGGACTTGGCATCCCAGAGCCGCAGCGTGTTCACATTGTCCGTACCGTAGCCCGCGATCTCCATGTCGCAGGGGATGGCAAGCACCTCCGTCGCGCCCTCCGGCACGACATGCAGCCGCCCGCCGTCCCAGAACTGACGGATGGTGCCGCCGAAGCGGACCGTCTCAGTCTCCTGCGGCTTTGGCATGAGCCACGCGCCGCCGAGCTCCTTCCAGTTGTCCGGCAGCTCGACCTGCTGGCCGTCGACGATGCGCTGGCGGAAAATGCCGAGCTCATAGCAGATGGAATAGCCCGCGGCGGGGATGTCGAGCGTCGTCATCGAGTCGAGATAGCATGCGGCGAGGCGGCCGAGGCCGCCGTTGCCAAGGCCCGCATCGGGCTCGCTCTCAAAAATGTCGGAAGCACGGAAGCCGAGCTCGTCGAGCGCTTCGCTCAAAATCTCGCCGAGGCCTAAATTAAAGGCGTTCTTCATCAGGCTCCTGCCCATGAGAAACTCCATCGAGAGGTAATGCACCTTCCTCTTGTGCTCTTCGCGGCTGCGGCGCGCGCTGTCCACGCCGCGCTCAGCCATCACGTCGCGCAGGACGAGGGCGCTCGCGCGCAGCATCTGCTCCTCGCTCGCCTCCTCCACCGTGCTGCCAAAGCTGACCTTCAGCTTTTCGCACAGCGCTTCTTTCATGTTTTTCACGGAGTCAATGGTCATAAATTCGTTTTTCCTTTTCTGTTACCGGCAAAATGGAGGAATAGATATCGTCGTACGCCTTCGCCGAGCGCGTCCAGCTAAAGTCCGCGGTCATGCCGCGCTTCTGGAGCGCTGCGTAGGCGTCTTTGTTGTTGTGGTAAAGGTCGATGGCCTGACAGACGACATGGCACATATCGCCCGCGTTGTAGTCGGCAAAGGTAAAGCCGTTGCCCGCGCCGTTCCACGCCTCGTAAGCGTGAACGGTGTCCTTGAGCCCGCCGGTCTCGCGCACGATGGGGACCGTGCCGTAGCGCATGGCGATCATCTGCGAAAGCCCGCACGGTTCGCTCTTCGACGGCATGAGGAAGAGGTCCGCGCCCGCATAGATCTGCATGGCAAGCTGCTCGGAATAGCCGAGATGCACAGCCATGCGGCCGCCGTAGCGCTGTCTTGCGTACTCGAAAAAGGTCTCGTACTTCGCATCTCCCTTACCGAGCACAACGAACTGCACATCCTTTTCCATGATGGCGTCGAGCGTCTCGCAGACAAGGTCCAGTCCCTTGTGGGAAACAAGGCGCGTGACCATCGCGATGATGGGCGTGTCGCTCTTTTCCTGCAAGCCGAGCAGCTTTTGCAGCGCCACCTTGTCTTTTTTCTTGCCTGCAAGGTTTCCCGCGCTGTAGGTCGCGGCAAGCGCCTTGTCGTGCGCAGGGTCATAGCGCTTCATGTCAATGCCGTTGAGCACGCCGTAGAGCTTGCCCTCGTTCATGCGCATCACCGTTTCCAGCCCGTGGGCAAAGTAGGCGCATTTGAGCTCTTGGGCGTAGGTCGGGCTCACGGCGGTCACGGCGTCCGCCGTGACGATCGCGCCCTTTAAGAGGTTTACGTCTCCGCCGAATTCGAGCGTGCCGCCGTCGAACCAGCCGCTGTCCAGCCCGAAGAGGTCTTCGACCGTTTCGCGGCCGTAGCGCCCCTGATATTCGATGTTGTGCACCGTAATGACGGTGCGGATGGTCTTATAAAAGTCGTCGCGCACGGCTTCATCCCTGATGTAGACCGGCACGAGCGCGCTCTGCCAGTCGTTGCAGTGGACGACATCCGGCTTCTCCGGCAGCGCCTTGAGCAATTCCGTCACCGCGCGGGAGAAAAACGCGAAGCGCTCACCGTCGTCATAGTAGCCGTAGAGGTCGCTGCGGCGAAAGTACGTCTCGTTGTCGACAAAATACCACGTGACGCCCTCGCGCTCGATAGAGAAAAGGCCGCAGTAGACATTGCGCCACGCAAGGCGCACATTGGTCCAGCGTTCAAAGTGCAGCTTGTCGCCCCATTTATCCTTCACCGTCTCGTAGAGCGGCAGAATAACGCTCACACGGTCGCCGTTCGCTGCAAGCGAGGGCGGCAGGCTGCCCGCAACGTCCGCAAGGCCGCCGGTCTTGCAAAAGGGCACCGCTTCGCTCGTCACATACAGAATGTTCATGCCGTAGCTCTCCTTTCTCCCATCCGGTCAGACGACGCTGTTCTTGCTCACGACGAGCGGATAGCTCTCGTGTCCGACGAGCGTACCGCCGCGGCGGATGCGGACGTTTTTATCCGCTATGACACACTTGAGCGTCACATTCTCTTCCACCGTTGTGTTCTTAAAGAGGACACAGCCCTTCACGCAGCTCCCCTTGCCGACCTTGACGCCCGGGAAGAGGATGCTTCCCTCCACTTCGCCCTCGATCTGGCAGCCGTCGGCAATGAGCGAATCCACGCAGCGCGTCTCCGGTGCGATGTAGGACGCGGCCTCATCGTCCTCCTTGGCGAGGATGGGGCGCGCGGGGCAGAAGAGCTCGGCACGCGTTGTGCTGTCCAGCAGCTCCATGCTGCGCTCGTAGTATTCGCGCACGGAACGAAGCTGCGCGGCATAGCCGTCCCATACGAAGCCGCGCAGGTCGAGCCGCTTCCCGCCCATGGCACAGAGCACGTCGCGGCGGAAGCTGTATTTCTCCTGCGCGGCGCACTCCTCCACGAGCTCCAGAAGAAGGTCGCGGCTCAGAAGGTAAATTTCAAGGCTCCGGTAGCCCGACGCCGTGTGCGGCGCGCAGCGCGTCTCGCTCACCTTGCCCGTACCGTCGAGCGTGAAGTAGGTCGCATTCTCCACGAACGCGCCGTTTGCCGTGCAGACGCAGGTGATATCCGCGCCGCTTTCGATGTGCGCGTCCAGCACCTGCTGGAGCGGCAGGTTGATGATGAGGTCGCTGTCCGACAGGACGACATACTTCTGCCGGATGCCCTGCAGGTACGAGCGCACGCCCGAGAGCGCGTCGAGCTTGCCGCGGAAGGCTTCGCCGCGGTACTTGCGCTCGTCGGCAAAGGGCGGCAGGAGCTTGAGTCCGCCGTTTTTGCGCGCCATGTCCCAGGTCTTGCCGTTGCCGATGTGGTCAATGAGGCTCTGATAGTTGCCGTGCAGCACGACGCCGACATCCGTAATGCCCGCGTTGTGCATATTCGATAGCATGAAATCGATAGCGCGGTAGCGCCCGCCGAACGGCACGGAGCCGGGCATGCGCTCCTCCGTCAATTCGCGAAGGCCGGGTGTTTTTTCATAGGCAAAGATGATGCCGTGCAGTCCGTTCATCGTACCGTCTCCTTTCCGTCCGCGCTGCGCATCCGGTTGGCGGGCAGCACATAGTCATCCGCCACAGCCGCGTCGGGGCCGAGCACGGTGATGCCCCACTGTTCGGGCGGCACCGCCTCCGGCGGCTGGCCGATGCGGGCATTCTCGCCCACAACGGCATTCTCGCCGATGATGGCGTAGGCGACCTGCGCGCCGTGCCTGACGACCGCGCCGGGCATCAGGAGCGAATACTGGACGCTCGCGCCCTCTTCCACGGTGCAGCGCTCGGAGAGAACGGAGTTCTCCGCCTCGCCCTCGACCGTGCAGCCGCGCGCGACGACACTGTGCTCCACGTGCGCATTTTTCCCCAAATATGCCGGCGGCGCGGAGACGGAGCGGCCATAAATGGGCCAGTCCTTTTCGAGTAAGTCGAGCCCGCTGCCGGTCGCGAGCATATCCATGTTCGCATCCCAGAGCGAGTCGAGCGTACCGACGTCCTTCCAGTAGCCCGAGAAGCGGTAGGCGGACATTTTTTCGCCGTTTTTCAGCATCTTGGGGATGATGTTTTTGCCAAAGTCGTTGCTGCTCGTCTCGTCGCTCTCATCCTCGATGAGATAGCTTCTGAGCTTTTTCCACGTGAAGACGTAAATGCCCATTGAGGCAAGGTTGCTCTTCGGCCGGGCGGGCTTTTCCTCGAATTCCGTGATGGTATCGTTCTCGTCCACGCTCATGATGCCAAAGCGCGGCGCTTCCTCCCAGGGGACCTCCATCACGGAGATGGTGCAGTCCGCGCCCGTCTTTTTGTGGTGGGCGAGCATTTTGTCGTAATTCATCTTGTAGATGTGGTCGCCCGAGAGGATGAGCACATAATCGGGGTCGTACATATCCACAAAACCAATGTTCTGGAAGATGGCGTTGGCCGTGCCCTTGTACCACGAAGCGCCGTTCGCGCTCTGATATGGCGGCAGGATATGTACGCCGCCATCGGCGCGGTCAAGGTCCCACGGCTGGCCGGAGCCGATGTAGCGGTTGAGTTCCAGCGGGCGGTACTGCGTCAGGACGCCGACGGTGTCGATGCCCGCGTTGGCGCAGTTCGAGAGCGGAAAATCGATGATACGGAACTTGCCGCCGAACGGCACGGCGGGCTTCGCCATATTCTCCGTGAGCACATAGAGCCTGCTGCCCTGCCCGCCGGCAAGCAGCATGGCGATACATTCTTTCTTCACGCTGTTTCTCTCCTCCTTGTTCCTCCTCGTCCGGTCACAGTTCGGACGGCTCGACGGTTTTCTTTTCCTTCTGCCATTCGCCCTCGCCCGCAAAGAACGCTGCGCCGAGTGGCGGGAGCTTCACGCAGACAGACTGCTCCCTCCCGTGCGAGGGGATGGGCCGCACTGCAATGGGGCTTTCGTTCATCCATTCGCCCGTGCCGCCGTATTCGGGGCAGTCGGTCGTGAACACCTCGCGGTATATTTTCTTTGGCGGCACGCCAAAGTGGTACTCCCCCTGCGCGACCGGCGAAAAGTTGACCGCCGCGATGAGCTCGCGGCCCTTCCGGTCACGCCGCAGGAAGACAACGACATTGTTGTGGTTATCGTCGGCGACGAGCCACTCAAAGCCCTCCCATGAAAAGTCAATGTCCCAAAGCGGGCTCTGCGACAGGTAAAAGCGGTTGATGTCCTTGAAAAAGTGGTGGAGCCTCCGGTTTTCTTCATTTTCGAGCAGGTACCAGTCGAGCTGAGAAGCAAAATCCCATTCGTGCCACTGGCCGAGCTCGGCTCCCATGAAGGTGAGCTTCTTGCCCGGATGGGCGAGCATATACGCCGTGAAGGCGCGCACGCCCGCGAGCTGCTGCCGATCGTCGCCCGGCATCTTGCCGCGAAGCGATCCCTTCATGTGCACGACCTCGTCGTGCGAGATGGGCAGGACGAAATTCTCCGAAAAGGCATACATCAGCGAAAAGGTGATGTCCCTGTGGTTGAACTGGCGGAACCACGGGTCGAGCTTCAGGTAGTGGCACATATCGTTCATCCAGCCCATGTTCCACTTGAGCGTGAAGCCGAGGCCGCCGTCCTGCGGCGGGCGCGTGACGAACGGCCACGCGGTCGACTCCTCCGCCACCATCAGCACGTTGGGGTTGATGGAGTAGGCGGTCTTGTTCAGCGCGCGCAGAAAATCGATGGCCTCGAGGTTCTCGCGCCCGCCGTTTCGGTTGCGCGCCCAGTTCCCGTCCTCGCGCCCATAGTCGAGGTAGAGCATGGAGGCGACCGCGTCCACGCGCAGGCCGTCGAGATGAAACTCCCGCAACCAGAACGCGGCGGAGGAAAGGAGGAAGCTGCGCACCTCGCCGCGCCCGTAGTCGAATACGCGCGTCCCCCAGCCCGCGTGCTCGCGCTTGAGGGGGTCTGCGTATTCATAGCAGGGCGTGCCGTCAAAGTCGATGAGCCCGTGCTCGTCCTTGCAGAAGTGGGACGGCACCCAGTCGAGGATAACGCAAATGCCCTTTTGGTGCAGGTGGTCGATGAAATACATCAGATCCTCGGGTGTGCCGTAGCGCGAGGTCGCGGCAAAGTAGCCGGTGCACTGGTAGCCCCAGGAATCGTCGAGCGGATATTCCGTGACGGGCATGAGCTCGACGCAGTTGTAGCCAAGGCCCGCTACGTAGTCCGCCAAATCGTGGGCGAGCGAGCGGTAATCGTAAAAATCGCCGTTCTCGCGCCGCCGCCACGAACCGAGATGAACCTCATAGATGTTGAGCGGCGAGCGGTCAACGGGCGCAGAGGCGCGGCCCGCGCGCCACGCTCCGTCCCCCCAGCGATAGTCCGGCAGGTCATAGAGCTTACTGGCCGTGCCGGGGCGGGTCTCGGCGTGGAAGGCGTAGGGGTCGGCCTTGAGGACCGTTTTTCCCCGCGCGGAGGTCACGGCATACTTGTAGGTGTCAAATTGCTTTAGGCCGGGGATAAATCGCTCCCACAGGCTGTGCTCATTGCGCGCCATCGGATAAGCGCCCGCGTCCCAGCCGCAGAAGTCGCCCACGACGGAAACGCGCGCGGCGTTCGGCGCCCAGAGGCGGAAGAGATAGCCCTCTTCCCTGCCCCGCTGCGCGCGGTGCGCGCCGAGGAAGCGGTAGGCCTCGCTGTCCGTGCCGCCGAAAAAGGCTGTGGCGTCAAATCGTCTGCCGGTTTGTTTCATGCCTCTTGTCCTTTCTCCTCATAGAGCGTATGAGCGCGGCGCAGTGCCTTATTCCTCATCCGGCGCGCGCTGGACCGCTGCGCCGCCGAGGCCGAAATCATCCTCCACGCTCGCCGTGTCGCGGCGGAGCATATTCTCCATCACGCGGATGTCGCTGTCGATATCCATCGCCTCGTTGCGGTACAAATCGTCGAGCTGTTTGTCAAAGCCCTTGATGAGGGCGTCCATCGTCTCTTCGATGCGCTCCTGCGCGCGGGAGAGATTCTCGCCCTCGATGCCCGCCTCTTCAAACTTGGCGTAGCTGTCAAGCAGCTTGAGCGTCGTGGGCAGGTAGTAATTGAGGAAGGTCGCAGCCTGCTGCTGCTTTTCCGGGTGCTGCTCCACCTCGCGGAAGATCTTGCCCGCGACGCTCTCAAGGTGGTCGATCTTCTCAGAAAGCACGGGGTCGGCGATGCGGTCGTTGGCTGAGCGGATGGCGCGCAGCGCGCCTGCGTAGCCCTCGTTCGCCTCCTTGGGCGTGACGTTTTCCTTCTTTGCGGTCGCGTTGGCGTAGTCGGCAAAGGCGTCGGCATTGCGGAAAAAGATGCCGCGGCCGCTATCCAAATATGCACCCGTGCCGAGCAGGCCCTTTTCGACCATGTAGTCAAGGTCGCTCTCGACCTTCTTGCGGCTCTTGCCCGTCACGGTGCAAAGCTCCTCCACGCTGATATAGCCGCGCTCGCCCATCACGGCGAGATAGCGCGCGATGCGTGCACTGCGGCGCTTCATGCGCTGACCGGCAGCAAACATCGCGATACCGCCGGCGAGGAAGCCGCACTCGGACAGCATGTACTCGGCCATGTAGGAGTACCAGCCGTAGCCGATGATCTCGCCGATGTTCGAGATCAGCCCGCTGCCGGCAGCCAAGGCGATAATGCCGCCGATGATCATCAGCGTGCGCGCGGTCTTGTCGGAAGTCTTCGGCGCGCGGTTCATCTGCTTCGCCGTTTTTACCACGGACTTTTCCACCTTGCCGCGCGAAGAGGCATTTGCATTCGGACTTGTGGACGTGCGCGTACCGCTGCGCGGCGAGCTCACCTTCTTCGGTTTATCGGAAAGTTTCGAAATGAGCGCGATGAGACCGATGGGCCACAGGCCGAAGGCAAACAGCGCCGCGATCAAAATCCAGCCGCCGACGTCGACATCGTTCTTTTTCTTCGTTTTTCCGCCGCTCTCGTCAAAGCGGAACGAACCGGTCTCGGGATCGTATTCAAAATCCTTGCTCATTTATCTGTTCTCCTTTTTCTTGCCCGCTCTCGCGGCGCGCTCGCGCTCAAAGTCGACGATCTTCGTCTTTTTACCTGTCTTTTCGTCCAGCACATAGAGCGTGTCGAGCTGGGACTTGAGGTTCGCCTTCACCGCGTCGATATAGTCACGGCGGAGCTGTGCCTGCTCCCCGCGCTCCTCGTCCGTCAGCCCCTCGGCTTTGGCCTTGTGCGCCAGCGCGTTGATGCGCGCGATCTTTTCTTCCATCGTCATATTCTTTCTTCTCCTTACAGGTATCGGCGCAGCAACAGCGCCGTTCTTCCTTTTTTGCTCAGGCCCCCGACCTCGGCGACCTCGAATTTTCCGAGGCCTCGCGCGGAGATCACATCCCCCTGCGCAACGGGTGCGTCGGCCTTGAGCGTTTCGCGGTGGTTGAGCTGTACGCGGCCCGACGAGATGAGCTCCTGTGCCTTGCCGCGGCTCATCGAAAAGCCGCTCGCCGCCACCGCGTCGAGCCGCAGCGTCGAGACTGTGTCGCGGATCTCCTTGACCTTGAGCGCGGGGATATGTAAGTCAGAAAGCTCGATCTCGCTGACCGATAGCTTTACCCGTCCCGCGCTCGTCACGTTTCGCAGCAGATACGGCGCAATGTCGCGCGAAACGATCAGATCGGCCGAGCCCTCCGACACCAGAATGTCGCCAAGCTTTTCCCTCGTGATGCCCTGCGCCATGAGCGAGCCGAGAAAATCGCGGTGCGTCAGCGTATCTTCCTTGCGGTACGTGCAGCGAAGCGCCGTCATGTACTCTTCTTCGTCGGCCTCCTCCTGCCAGTCTGGCAGAAAAAGGAGCATTTTCCGCTCCGCGCGCGCAAATCCGCCGCAGAAGGCGTAGCCGTCGTGGATGGCAGCGGCGTGCAGCAGGTCCTGCGCGCTGCGCTGCTCGGCAGGACTCAGAAAATCCGTCGCCGACGGGATATTGCGCTGCCTGCACTGCTCGCACTTATCCAAAATATGTGCCAGCAGCACACGCTCCTCACTGTTCTGCGCGGCACGGTCCAAAAGCTGTCTTTTATCCATCAGCGCGCTCCGTTCTGCGTGCGCCAGAGTGACGCGTACTCGCCGTTCTGCGATAGAAGCTCGTCGTGGGTCCCCTGCTCGGCGATGCGGCCATCCTCGATGACGAGGATGCGGTCCGCCGAGCGGATGGTCGAGAGTCGGTGCGCGCTGATGAGCGTCGTGCGCCCGCGGGAGAGCTCGTCGAAGGCGTGCTGAATTTTGACCTCCGTCACGCTGTCGAGTGCGCTCGTCGCCTCGTCCAGAATGAGGATGGGCGGGTTTTTGAGGAAGATGCGCGCGATGGACACGCGCTGCTTCTGCCCGCCGGAGAGCATCGTGCCGCGCTCACCGACATAGGTGTCGAAGCCCTGCGGCATAGCCATGATATCATCATATATCTCCGCACACTTCGCCGCTTCGATGATCTCCTCGTCCGTCGCATCGGGGCGTCCGTAGCGGATGTTCTCGCGCACGGTGTCGGCAAAGAGGAAGACATCCTGCTGCACGATGCCGATGGCGCGGTGAAGCGAGGACTGCGTGATTTCCCGCACGTCCTCCCCGTCGATGCGGATCGCACCGTCGCTCACCTCGTAAAAGCGCGGGATGAGCTGGCAGAGCGTCGACTTGCCGCCGCCGGAGGGGCCTACGATGGCCACAGCCTCGCCCGGCGCGATGTGCACGCTCACGTCGTGCAGCACGCCGTCGGTCTCCTCCTCCGTGTCGTAGGTGAAGCTCACGTGGTCGACGTCGATCTCGCCGCGGCAGTTTTTGAGCTCCTTCGCGTCGGCCGCATCCTTGAGCTTGGGCTCCACGCGCATCAGCTCGGTGAAACGCTCGAGGCCTGCAAAGCCGCGCGCGAATATCTCAGAGAAGTTCGCGAGCTTTCGCACAGGGCTGATGAACGTCGTGATGTAGAGTGAGAAGGTGATGAGGTCGATGTAGTTCATCTCGCCGCGCATGATGAGATAGCCGCCCACCGCGATAACGGCGGTGGAGAGGAGCGTCATAAAGAATTCCATCGTCGCGTTGAACACGCCCATCTCATGGTGGAAGGCGCGCTTGGAGACCTTAAAGTTCTCGTTCGCGGTGTTGAATTTATCGATCTCCGCCGCTTCGTTGGCAAAGGCACGCGCCGTGCGGATGCCGGAGAGCGAGGACTCGATGCCGACGTTGATGGCGGCGGTCTTCTGCTTTTCGTTGCGCGAGGCCGCGCTCATCTTGCGGCGGCGGGACATGATGGCAAACAGAAATACCGGCAGGATGCACGCGACGACGAGCGTCAGCCGCCACTCGATCGACGCCATGATGCCGATCGCGCCGAGGATGGTGAGCGTCGAGATGAGCAAGTCCTCCGGGCCGTGATGGGCGAGCTCTGTGATCTCAAAGAGGTCGCTCGTCAGCCTGCTCATGAGCTGGCCCGTGCGGTTGTGGTCAAAAAAGCTGACATCCAGTTCCTGCACATGGGTGAAGAGGTCGCGCCGGATGTCGGCCTCCACCAGAATGCCGAAGGTATGGCCCCAGTAGGCGATAACGTAGTACAAAAGCGCACGCACAAGGAATGCGGTCATCATCACCGCCATTACGAGGAAAAATGTCTGATACTGCTGGTTGGGCAAAAGGTCGTACATCGACTTGCGCGTCACGAGCGGAAAGGCGAGGTCGATGAGCGCAACGATGGTCGCGCAGACAAGGTCCAAAATGAACAGGCCGCGGTGCGGCTTGAAATACGAAAAGAGGATGGAAATCGGTTTTCTGGTCTGGAAATCGCGGGTCGTCATGTCGTTCTTACTCCTGCATATACTGATTCAAGGTAATTGTAGCACAGGCCCGCAGGCCTTGCAAGGAAAGCCGCCCCATTTGCGCAAAAAAAGAGCTGCCGAAAAGCAGCTCTTTTTTGTTCACTTGATGCGCACCGTGATGGTCAGCGCCGCGCCGCCGACCGTGGCGGTAACAGTGGTGGTGCCCGCCTTGATGGGCGAGATGGTGCCGTCCGCCGAAATGGACAGAACGCTCGCATCCGCCACTGCCCAGGTAGCCGCCGCGTCCGTGCCGGAAACGCTCAGCCGGATGGACTCGCTCGCCTTGATGGTGCAGTCAAAGTTGCCGTTGCCGTCCTTGGGAAGCGTCGTGCCGACGTTCGTCTTGATGCTCAGTGCCGAGACATCCACCGTCGGGGTGGACGGGGTCGTCGTGGTGCCGGGGTCAGCGGCAGTCGTGTCGCCGCCGTTCGCGGGATCATTTGCGTTCGGCTCATCGCCCGTGTTGGGATCGCTCGTATCACCGTTGTTCGCGTTCGTATTGCCGTCGTCAGGCGTGTTGACATCGTCCTGCACGCCGGGGGTATTACCGTCGTCGCCGGGGTCCAGCTTGGCGACGATCTTGTCGCCAAAGAGCGACCAGCTCAAAAGCAGCAGCGCGACCACGATGACCGCCGCCATCGCGCCGCGGGCGGAATGCGTCTGCTTTTTATCCGAAACACGGCGGCCGCCACCCTTTCCCGTGCCGCTGTGCTTGCTGATCTTACGGGGATGGTCGCCCTCTTCGCAGAAGGGACATCTGCGATAACTGGGGGAATATTCTTCACCGCAGCGCGGGCACTTGAGAAGATCCATGCCGACGCTCCTTTCTTGTGTCAAAATAGAGTCTCTGCACGCGGACGCATCCTCTGTGCCGCGTTCCTTTACATAATACTTTCTTTTTCGCGCCGCGTCAACCGTAAGGCGCAAAATTTTGCCCCGACGCGCCGCGCGCCCTTGCTTTTCCCGCGCGCCGCCCCTATAATAAAAGAAAATACGACACACGGAGGATGCGCGATGAACACCATTTTCATTGGCATTGCAGGCGGCACGGGCTCGGGCAAAACAACGCTCACCGAGCACTTGAAGCAGCACTTTGGCGACGATATCAGCGTCGTCCATCACGACAGCTACTACAAGTATCAGGACCTTCCCTTTGAAGAGCGCTGCAAGCAGAACTACGACCACCCCGACGCCTTTGAAACGGACCTGATGGTCGAGCAGCTCAAGGAGCTCAAGGCGGGCAAGGCCATCCGCTGCCCCGTCTACTCCTACGCAGACCACCAGCGCACGAATGAGACCGAGCTCATCCGGCCGAGCAAGGTCGTCATCGTCGAGGGCATCCTCATTTTCCAGGACCCGCGGCTGCGCGAGATGCTCGACATCAAAATTTTCGTTGAGACCGACGCGGACGTGCGCATCCTGCGCCGTGCCCTGCGCGACGTGCGCGACCGCGGCCGCACGCTCGAGAGCGTCATCACGCAGTATTTGACGACCGTCAAGCCCATGCACGAGCAGTTTGTGGAACCGAGCCGCAAGTATGCCGACATCATCGTCCTCGAAGGCGGACACAACTTAGTTGCCCTCGATATGATCATGCAGCGCATCGCCAGCCACATCGCCTCCACCGACTAACGCAGGCACTAAAAAGCGTCGCAGACTTTTACCCGCAAGGGGTACGCGGCATCCGTAAGGCGGCAGAGCCGCCAACGGCTGCCCAGGCGTGCGCGTCAGAAAAATTCTTCTCGCTCCGCGCGCGTCGCAGCCGCCCTGCGGGCGGCAAGGCACGAAGCGGAGCGTTTTCCCGAAAAAGTGGCAACGCCGCCGCTTTTTCGACAGTCTCAAAAAAGAGGAGCAGCTAAAAGCTGCTCCTCTTTTTGAATATCTTATGCCCCCGCGAACCGAAACACGACGCCTACGAGCGCAGACAAGCCGATGAAAACGATCGGGTGCCAGCCTTTCGTTTTTTTGACAAAATTCGTCAGAACGATGATCACGGCAGCAAGGATGAGCCCCTGCCAGAAAAAGCCGGTGGACACCAGGAACGTCTCCTTCACCACGACGAGGCCCGCCGCGGTGATAAGTGCGGTGGATGCCGGGCGCAGACCGTAGAACGCGCCGCTGACGTACTTGCTCGTGCGGAAAGCTTCCAGGAACGCCGCGATGATCAGAATAATGATGATGCTCGGCGTGACGAGACCCAGCGTTGCCGTGATGGCACCGGGCACGCCCTTGGTGAGATAGCCCACGTAGGTCGCCATGTTGACGCCGATGGGACCGGGGGTGGATTCAGAGACCGCGATCATGTCCGCAAGCTGCGCGCGGGTGAACCATTCGGTCTTGTCCGCCATGTCGTAGAGAAACGGGAGCGTGGCCATGCCGCCGCCGATGGCGAAGAGACCTGTTTTGAAGAACTCCCAGAAGAGCTGAAGATAGATCATCATGCCTGCTCACCGCCCTTCTTAAGATACACCTGCAAAATGATACCGCTGAGCGCCGCGAATACCACGAAGATGACCGGTGACCAGTCGAGCAGCAGCGAAGCCGCCAGAATGATGATGTAAAGCGCCAGCGTCATCTTGTCGACGACGGACTTCTTCCACAGCTTGACAACGGCGTTGAAGATGAGCACGCACACGCACACGCGGATGCCCGCAAAAGCGTTCTTCACCCACGCGACATCGGCAAACGTCGTGATGGCGCCCGCGAGCAGCGAGATGATGACGATGCTCGGAAACACGATGCCGAGCGTTGCGACGATGCCGCCGATGTTGCCCTTGACCTTGCGACCCGCGAACGTCGCGGTGTTGACCGCGATAACGCCCGGCGTGCACTGGCCGATGGCGAACCAGTCGGCAAGCTCCTCTTCCGTTGCCCATCCCTTGTTCTCAACAACTTCACGCTGCAGGATCGGCAGCATGGCATATCCTCCGCCGAAGGTCATCACACCGACCTTGGCGAAGGTGATAAAAAGCGACAGCAGTAATTTCATGTTCTTTTTCCCTTTTTATTCCACATAACCGTAAAGGCCGCGCACCGACACTTCGCCCGTGCGGACCGTTTCGATCTTGCCGTTTTCGCGGCGCACGATGAGGCCGAACTCCTCGTCCACGTCAAGCGCCGTGACTTTTTCCTTCGTATCCTGCCACAAAAGCTGCACCTCGCGCCCGATGGTCACGCAGCGGCGACGGTACTCGTCCAGGTATCCGCGCGTGTCGCCGGTCTTGAGTGCCGTATAGAGCGCGTCGAGCTCCTCGATCATCGCCGCGGACAGCTCCGCGCGGGAGACGAGCTTGCCCGTTTCGCGCAGGATGGACGTTGCGATTTTCGCAACGTCACCGACGAAGTCCTCCTCGCGCTGGCTGACGTTGAAGCCGATGCCCGCCACGACGTACTGGAGCTCGCCGGTCTCACCCTCGACGCTCAGCTCGGTCAGAATGCCGCAGAGCTTTCTGCCGTTCAGGATGAGATCGTTTGTCCACTTGATCTGCGAGTGCGTCCCCGCCACGCGGTCGACCGCGCGGCTCATCGCAACAGCGATGAGCCCCGTGAGCGGCATGAGCTGCGACGGCGTGAGCTGCGGACGCAGCAGGATCGACAGGTAAACGCCCTTGCCCGCCGCGCTCTGGAAGCTGCGGCCGCGGCGGCCGCGCCCGCTCGTCTGCTCCGCCGCAACGGCAACGGTGCCGTCCGGCGCGCCGTCAAGTGCGATGCGCTTTAAGTAAGCATTCGTCGAGTCGATGGAGTCAAAACAGTCGATGCGTTTGCCAACGGTCTCGACTTCCCCTAAGTAGCTGCGCACGGTCTGCTCGGTCAGCGCATCCGGCAGCGACTTCAAGCAGTAGCCGCGCCCGGGGACAGCGTCGATCTCGTACCCCTGTGCGCGCAGGGCGGAAATGCTCTTCCAGATCGCCGCGCGCGTGATGCCGAGCGACGCACTGATGGACTCTCCGGAAACATATCTTCCCTTTTCGCGCAGCAGCAGCGCCAAAACTGTCTCTTTTCCCATACTGTCCTCCGCCGTTACAAAATGTAACCGAAATGTTACCCTTTTGAAGTTGACAGGCGGCGGCTTATCGCTTACGATTGACATAACATCAAACCGCCGCGTTCCGCCGCTGCCGTCATAGGATTGTAGCACGCTTGCCGCCGTCTGTAAACCAAAATCTCATGTTTTGGCTTACCCGGCGGTTTCTTGACGAATTCCTGATTTTTCCATTGCCGCGCTCCGCCCCGGCGTGTACAATAAGACGCTGACAAATTATGACAGGAGTTTCCCCGTGAGCTTTTCCGACCTTACGTTTCTTTTTTATTTTCTGCCGCTGTTTTTCGCGGTCTATTATATCGTTCCCTTTCGCTTCAAAAACGCGGTGCTCGTACTGGGCAGCGCCGCTTTTTACTTTCTCGGCGCAGGGGCGCGTGACTGCCTGCTGCTCGGCGCATCCATCGTCTTCCACTACGCGCTCGCGCGCGGGATGGAGGGCCGCACGGTCCATGTGCGCAAGGCGCTGCTCGTTTTCGGCCTGTGCATCGACCTCTTCGGCCTTGTGTATTTCAAGTACGCTGCATTTCTCCTGGAAAATCTGGGCAAACTGACGGGGACGGCGTTCTCCTTTGTCGAGCTTGCGCTGCCGCTCGGCGTCAGCTTCTACCTTTTCCAGAGCGCGGGGTACCTCATCGACGTCTATCGCGGCGAGGAGGCGGAGAAAAACCTCATCGACTACGCCGCTTTCACCATCGCGTTCCCCCAGCTCACGATGGGGCCGATCTTACGCTACCGCGAATGGCGCGGCGCACTGAAGGAACGCACGATCACGCGCGAGGACATCTTTCTCGGCTTTGAGTGCTTCACCATCGGTCTTTGCTTCAAGGTTCTGCTGGCCGACCAGCTCGCGCCGCTGTGGGCCTCTCTCGAGCGCATCGGCTACGGCTATCTCTCTGCGCCGCTCGCCTGGCTCGGCGCGGCGAGCTACAGCTTGCAGCTCTACTTCGACTTTTCCGGGTATTCCCTCATGGCGATGGGTCTTGGGCAGATGCTGGGGCTGCGCGTGCCGCGCAACTTTGACCTCCCCTACACCGCCCGCTCGGTGAGCGAGTTCTACCGCCGCTGGCACATCACGCTCGGCACATGGTTTCGCGACTATGTCTACATCCCGCTCGGCGGCAGCCGCCGCGGAAAGGCGCGCACGGCGCTCGCGCTGACGGTCGTGTGGGTCTTCACCGGTCTCTGGCACGGGGCAAGCTGGAACTTTGTCCTCTGGGGCGTGATGCTGCTCGCCTTCATTCTGCTTGAAAAATTCTGCATCGGCGGCTTTCTCAAGGAGCACAAATTTCTCTCGCACCTCTACCTGCTCTTTGTCATCCCGCAGACGTGGGTCGTCTTCCGCATCACAAAGCTCTCCGATGTCGGCGCGTATTTTTCCCGTCTGTTTCCGTTTTTCGGCACGCACAGCGCCGTTTCCGCGCAGGACGCGGTCAAGCTGCTTGCGTCCTATTGGTGGCTGCTGCTTTTGGCCATTTTTTTCTGCCTGCCGCAGCCGCGCCGCTTTTATGAAAAGCACCGCGGCTCACTTCTGCTCGACCTGCCGCTGTTTCTGCTCTTCTGGGTGTGCGTGTACTTCATCGCCACCTCGTCGGGCAACGCCTTCCTCTATTCCAGATTTTAAGGAGATGCTTCATGTCCTCCCGGATCCCATCCCTTCTGCTGCCGCTGTGTCTTGCGGGGGCAGTCGTGCTCAATGTCTATCCCCTGCTCGACCCCACGGGCGTGTACGGCAGCTACCTCTCTGACCTCGACGGCAAAACGCCGCCCATCGCGGCGATGGCCCTCGCAGCTTCCGATGGGGTCTACCCGTGGAGCGAGCCCAAGGCACCCGAGCCGGAGCCCGTCCCCGACCCCGAGCCGCTTCCGGACCCTGAACCGAAACCGGAACCCGAGCCCGAACCGGAGGAGCCCGCCTCCCCCTTCACCACGGTGGACGCGAGCTACTTTGACGATGCGCTCTTCATCGGCGACTCGCACACCGACGGCTTCAAGGACTATGCGGGTCTCAACAACGCCGATTACCTCTGCCACAACGGCCTGACGGTCTGGTCGGCGGTCGAAAAGGCGGAGTTCCCCGGCAAGCAGACGCTTGCGCAGGCGCTCTCCGGCAAGCACTACGGCAAAATTTACCTGATGCTCGGCATCAACGAGCTCGGCACCGGCACGGCGGAGAGCTGGGCCGCACAGTACAAGGTCCTGCTCGACGAAGTGCGCGAGCTCCAGCCTGACGCCATCATCTTCCTGCAGGCCATCTTCCACACGACGCAGGAAAAGTCCGACGCGACGTTCTTCAAGAATTCGACCATCGACGCGCGCAATGCCGAGCTACAGAAGCTCGCCGACAACGAGACGGTCTTCTACATCGACTGCAATCCAGTCTTTGACGACGACACTGGTGCGCTGACACCTGAATACTCCGGCGACGGCGTCCACGTCAAGGCCCCCTACTACACGATGTGGAGGGACTACCTCTTCCAGTTCGGCGTCGTTAGATAGCTCAAAGAAAGCGGCTTCGCCGCTTTCTTTGAGAAAGTTTCGTGCGCTCTGCGCCGTGCGCGGCGTAAAACTCTGCGAGGCTCTTTATTTACACGAAAAAGGAACCGCTCTTCGAGCGGTTCCTTTTTTGCATTGCTTCGTTTTATTCGTGCTTGACCTTATAGCCGCGGTTCAATCTCATTTCGAGCGCGTCGAGCTCTTCGTAGAGCTCAGGCGGCACCTTGCCGATCTTCTCGTAATACTCACGCGCGTCCTCGCACTCCTGGAGCCAGAGCTCGCGGTCGACCGAGAGCAGGCGGCGCATGTCATACATCGACATTTCAAGCCCCTCCATGTCGATATCGTGGGTGTTGGGCTCGTAGCCGAGCGCGGTCTCTGCCGCGCCGATCTCATCGTCGGCGCGCGAGATGATCCACTGTAAAACACGCATATTGTCGCCAAAGCCGGGCCAGGCGAAGTTGCCGTCCTCGTCGGTGCGGAACCAGTTGACGTTGAAGATCTTCGGCGGCTTGGGGATCTTCTTGCCCATGTCGAGCCAGTGCTGCCAGTAGTCGCCCATATGGTAGCCGCAGAACGGCAGCATCGCCATCGGGTCGCGGCGCACAACGCCGACACGGCCCGTCGCCGCGGCGGTGGTCTCCGACGCCATGATCGAGCCGATAAACACGCCGTGCTGCCAGTTGAAGGACTGGTAGACCAGCGGCGCGGTCTTCGCGCGGCGGCCGCCAAAGACAATGGCACTGATGGGCACGCCCTCGGGATTGTCAAACTCGGGGCTCAGGCAGGGGCAGTTGCGCGCGGGCGCGGTGAAGCGGCTGTTGGGGTGCGCGGCCTTTTCGGGGCTCTGCGGCGTCCAGGGACGGCCGCGCCAGTCGATGGCGCGCGCGGGCGGCGTCTTGTTGAGGCCCTCCCACCAGACGGTGTTGTCGCTGAGGTCGAGCGCGACGTTCGTAAAGATCGTGTCCTTGTGCGTGGAGATGAGCGCGTTGGGGTTCGACTTCATGGATGTGCCGGGCGCAACGCCGAAAAAGCCGTTTTCGGGGTTCACGGCCCAGAGTCTGCCGTCCTTGCCGACGCGCAGCCACGCAATATCGTCGCCCACGCACCAGACGCGCCAGCCCCACCGCTGCAGGCCCTCGGGCGGGATGAGCATGGCGAGGTTCGTCTTGCCGCAGGCGGAGGGGAAGGCGGCAGAGATGTACTTGATCTCGCCGCGCGGGTTCTGGATGCCGAGGATGAGCATATGCTCCGCCATCCAGCCCTCCTGCCGGCCAAGGTTCGAAGCGATGCGCAGCGCAAAACACTTCTTGCCCTGCAAGACGTTTCCACCATAGTTCGAGTTCATCGAAATGATCGTGTTGTCCTGCGGGAAGTGGACGATATATTTATTCTCCTTATCGAGGTCACACTGGCAGTGCAGACCCTTGATGAAGCCCGTATCGTCGCCGAGCGCGTCGCACACGGGCTTTCCGATGCGGGTCATGATGTGCATATTGAGCACGACATAGATGGAGTCGGTCAGTTCAAAGCCGTATTTGGCGAACGGCGAGCCGATGATGGACATGGAGTACGGGATGATGTACATGGTGCGGCCCTTATAGGCGCCGTCGGCCAGAGCGTACATTTTTTCATACATTTCCTTGGGCTCTACCCAGTGGTTCGTGGGGCCTGCGTCCTCTTCCCTTTCACAGCAGATGAACGTGCGGTCCTCCACACGCGCCACGTCGTCGGGGTCGGTGCGGTGCAGATAGCATCCCGGGAGCTTGTCCGGGTTGAGCTTGATGAGGATACCCTCCTTGACGGCCTGCTCGCGCAGCGCGTCGAGCTGTTCCTCTTCCCCCGTGATCCAGACAATGTTGTCCGGCTTGGTGATGGCGGTCATTTCGTCGATCCACGACAAAACGGCCTTGTTGTTCGTCAAATTCGTCATTGTTCTTTCCCTCGTAGCATGTGTTCACGGCACAAGGAAGATTTTTTTGCACCGCGTCTTGTGTGGTGTGCTGTGCCGCTTTGGGGCGGCAGGGAGCTAACCGATGCACAGGAAAAATGGCTGCTATTGAGTTTGACTCCTTTCTGCCGAAAATTGTAGCAGAATGTCTTATCAATAGCAACCATATGGTTTATCAATTTTTTGAATAGATACTTCTGTGCTGTCACAGTAATGCGGCGATCACGGCGGACAGCGCGGCGAATTCACTGAGCCCCAGCCGCTCGCCGCGGATGTTGGCCTCTAAACCGCAGGACGTGACCGCCTGCGTGACCTGCTCTTTTGTGAGCTGGCTGCCGAACGCCGTCATCAGGCTGTTGACAAGCGTCTTGCGCCGCAGGGCGAACGCGGCGTACACCACGCGGAAGAAGAACTTCTCGTCCTCGACCTCGACCGGAGGCTCCCTGCGCACGACGGCGCGCAGCACGGCGGACGTGACCTTCGGCTGCGGCTCGAAGCACTCGCGCGGCACAGCGAAAAGGTATTCCGGCTCCGTGTAGTATTGCATGAAGACGGAGAACGCGCCGTAGGCGCTCGTGCCCGGCGCGGCGCAGAGGCGCTCGGCGACCTCCTTCTGCACCAGCACCGTGATGCTCTCGAAGCACTTCGACTCGATGAGCGCGGTGATGGCGGGCGTCGTGATGTTGTAGGGCAGGTTCGCGCACACGATGGGCGTGAGGCCCGCGAACTTTTCTTTCACCAGCGCGGGGATGTCGGTCTTCAGAATATCGGCGGACACGACCTCAAAATTGTCGAAGCGTGCCATCGTCTCGTCCAGGATCGGCAGCAGCGTCTTGTCGAGCTCCACAGAGACGACCTTGCCCGCACGCTCGCAGAGCTCGTGGCTCAGTGCGCCGATGCCGGGACCGATCTCGAGCACGCCGTTTTGTTCGCCCGCGCGTGAGCTCTCGGCGATCTCATAGGGGATGGCGGGGTCGATGAGGAAGTTCTGCCCCATGGACTTTGAAAAATGAAAACCGTGGCGCTTTAAAAGCGTCTCGATGGCGGCTTTGTCGTTGCGTTCCATAGCGTGGTCCCTTTCTGCGCACTGGGCGTAAAAAATTTGTAAAATGATTCTACCATATTTTGCGCAAAAGAGTAGTAAAAATTTTCCCCGTGTGATAAAATGCAGAAATCTCAGAAAAAGAGGGATATTCTCATGGAGCTCACACCGCAGATCTTGATCGTTGTTCTGCCGCTCATCTTTCTCGGCGGCTTTGTCGATTCCGTCGCCGGCGGCGGCGGACTCATCACGCTTCCCGCCTATCTGATGGCCGGTATCCCCGCGCATCTTGCAATGGGGACGAACAAGGTCGTCAACGGCACCGGCACGGCGCTCGCCTCGTTCAAATACTTTCGCGGCGGCAAGGTCCTGCTGCGTCCCGCCATCGTCTCGGGGATCGGCGCGCTGCTCGGCGCGGCCATCGGCACAAAGATTGCTCTGCTCATCAACGAGGACATTCTGAAGATCATGATGCTCGTCGCGCTGCCCTGCGCGGCGATCCTGCTGATGCTCAAAAAGGACTTCGGCAAGGAAAATGACGCACCCGCGCGCGAGTACACGCCGCAGCAGGAGCTGACGCGCGCCGCGCTCATCGGTTTGGGTCTTGGCTGCTATGACGGGCTCATCGGCCCGGGCACGGGCACGTTTATGATCATGGCGTTTACGATGGCACTTTCGATGGACCTCCTCACGGCGTCGGGCTGCGCGAAGATCGCAAACCTCTGCTCCAACGTCGCCTCGGCGGTGCTGTTCATCTTCAGCGGCAAGGTCTGGTGGCTGCTGGCGCTCCCCGCGGCGGCCTGCAATATGCTGGGCGCCTACTGCGGCGCGCGCTACGCCATGAAGGGCGGCAGCAAGCGCGTGCGCGGCATGATCTTCGTCGTGCTGGGGCTCCTCTTCATCAAGATGGGCTATGAGCTGCTGTTCTGACCGTGATATCGAATGAGAAAGGCGGTGCCGTCGGCGCCGCCTTTTGCTATTCCTCCGCGACCCATTCACGGCGGATGGTCCACACCGCGCCCTGAAGCTGCGCAGGCGCAAGGCCCTCGATGGCCTTCGGGTCGAGCAGCTTTTCCCAGCTCGCGAGCAGTCTCTCCCGCTCCTCGGGGTAAAAGCGCGAGGTCATGATCTCGTAGCCTGTCAGGCCGCGTTCCTTGAGCTCACGCTCAAAACGCGCGTTCTCTTCTTCCGTCTCGCCGAGGTATCGGAGCTGCAAAATGCGCGTCCACCAAGCGCGCGGAAAGAGCAGCAGCTCGGCACGCGGCACGTCGAGCGACAGAAACGTCTCCGAGCGCGGCAGGCCCGCCGGGTCGGGCGAGACCCAGTACGGCAGCTCCGCACCTGCGGGCTTCGGCACAAGGGCTTCGCCCTTTTCCGCAAGGTAGCGGTAGGCAACGAGAAAACCGTCCGCGCACTCGCCGTACTTTTTGCGGATGTAACGCTCGCGGCAGAAGCACTGCCCGTTCTTCTCGAGCTCTTCGATGACCGGCGCGGTCTGCGCGGCATACACCCTCACTGTTCCACTGCGATCAGCCATTCTTTTCTCAGCTCCCATGTCGTTCCGTAGCACGAGTCGTTGCCGAGCGAAACGGAAGGGTCAAAGAGCCGTTCCCAGCTCGCCATGATCTCGCGCTTGCATTCGGGGTAAAAGCGGGACATGCAGGCCTGCGCGTCGCTCAGGCCCAGTGCGTTCATCTCCCTGTGGTGGCGCGATGCGTCTGCTTCGTCCCTCGGAAGGTAGGCAAAGTTCAGTATCGCGCCCCATTTGGCGATGTTCACCGGCGCGATGCGTTCGTCCGGTATTTCGAGCTCCAGCAGCACGGTCTCCCCGTTCGCGAGCATCGCCGCACTCTTCTCGTACGAGAGCCAGACAAGGCCCTCGGCATCCTTGGGCCGCTGCGCGCGCAGCGGATGGTGCGCACTCAGCCAGTCGTAGGCCTCCAGCACGAGCGGCGCGTGTTCTCCAAGGTCCAGATAAACGCCGCCGCGCCCCGCGGCATAGCGTCCATGCGCGTTCAGCTCATCGAGCACACTTTTGTGCTGCCTGGTCCATACCCGCATTGATCCCGCCTCCTTTTTCTCCACCTTACCATGTCCGCAGGAAAAAGGCAAGCCGCACAGACAGCAAAAAAGGCACCCATACGGGTGCCTTTTCCTGTTTCGTTCTCAGTCGAGGAAGTAGACCGTCGAGTTCTTCTGGCGGCCGAACTGCTTGCACTCCTGATAGGAGTTCATATAGAGGTCGAGCGCTGTGCCGCGCACACCGGTATCCTCGGCAACGGCGTTGCCATAGGTATAGCCCGACGAGCCGACGACGAACATCTCGGTGCCAAGCGCAATGACGCTCTTATCCACCGCAACGGTGCCGACGTGGACCGTCGTGCCTGTGGCCGTTCTCGTGCCCACGCCGCCGTAGCCCGCGGTATAGGCCGTGCAGGTGACCTTCATGGAGCCCGTGAAGTGGACGGAATCGCCGGACTTCATCAGAAGGTAGCCGCTGCCGTCGCTCTCGGTGACAACGGACTTGATCGTGTCGCCGCTCTGCGCCTTGTCGACGAGCGTGCCGACATAGCTGATCTCAGCGACGGAGGTATCGTTCTTCTCCTCCACCGCCTGACGGGAAACGAACTGGCCGTCGGCGTACACGACCTCGTAAACGACGTTGCGTGTGCCGTCGATGCCCTGCTGCACGACCTGCGTCTCGCCCTTGGGGATGCGGTAGGACGTGCTCGTCAGCACAGCATGCTCGGATGCCTCGGTGACGGTCTCATAGTAGGTGAAGTCGGAACCGACGGTGATCTGGACCGCTTCGTCCGACACGTCGACCAGCACCATCTCGAGCGGGCTGATCGTGATCTGCAGGCGGCGCAGCAGTGCGCTGACGCTCTCGCCCGCACGCGTGGTGGCGTACTCGGTATTGCTGCCGTGCGTCACGGTCACCTTTTCGCCGGCAGGGAGCGTGACTTCCGCGTCATCGCTCTGCGCGCCGGTGACGATGACGCGCTCCTGCGGGATCGCCGTCGTGCCGTCCAGCACGCTGACCGTGTCGCCGTCGGCGATGAGATACAGCGCGTCAGCCCGCAGCTCGGGCGAACTGTTCAGCAGCATCACCGCGGCAAAGAGCACGAAAAACATCGCTCTTCTGCATCGCTGGGCTGTGAACATCTCTTTCAAAAACTTCAGCATTAGATACTCCTTTTTTCGCGGCGTGAGCCGCCGCAGCTTCGCGCACCGGGGAATGCGCTGTGTCCCGGAAAAGATTACAAATTGTAACTTTTCCAAAACTTGCAGGCAGTATACCGCGCAAAAAAAGATTTGTCAAGTTTCCACCGTTCATTCGATAAAAGTTCTTATTTTTCTAATATTTTTTATATTTTTCTCATTTTCATTATCGAAAAGTTGTAAA
>OIXV01000442.1_pt1 | contig 40410 bp, 55 predicted proteins | sample 1587771 | NCBI WGS metagenome assembly OIXV01 (sample SAMEA3888893, study PRJEB22519) | human gut metagenome | biome: human gut; feature: human-associated habitat; material: faeces | place: Denmark | collected 2010
TCGCGCCGTAGGCCACGATCTTGCGCCACATCGCGCCGTCGCGGTCCTCGAGCGTTTCCAGCCGCTTGCCCTGCTTTTCCTGCTCTTTGACCATGCTCTCAATGCTGGTGGCCAGTTTGCCGACCGAGGCGGTCAGCTGGTTCAGCTCGCGCATATTGTCCTCCAGCAGCTCAATGCGCTTATCCTGTCGACGATTTTCTCCCTCGAGCCGTCGGCGAAACTCTTCGTGCTCTGCACGGGAAATTGTGTTTTCCATATTAGTCCTCCAAAATAGAGGATAGCCGTCACTGAACGGCTCTTTCCTCATGTTGTCCTTTCCGGGCATTCGCCCTGCTCAACTGTAAAAAATCCAGCTATTTTTGTTTGTTAGTCAAAGATCTTGTGCAATCGGTCCTCGACCCAGACGGCTACCGCCGACAGTGCCGCCCATGCAAACATAAACTGCGGGCAAACCTGTCCCATGATGTTGCCGGGTACGCCGGAGTAGTCCCACACATCCAGACCGAGCCAGACATTGAGCACCATACCTGCCAGCAGCTCCAGCACGGTACAGATCACTGCGCCCTGTGCCATCTGCAAGATGATCGGCGGTCGCTGCTGGATCTCATTCAGCAAGCCGACCAATACAAAGCACACGCCACCGAGAACGCCCATAGACCAGTGCGTGTAGCCTCGCCATGCGATCTCGATCAGCATGTACGTCACTCCGCCGATCACCGCGAACAGCAGGTGCTCAAGTACCGACTTAGGTGTAATTCCACGCAACGGCAAGCACCTCCTCTGCCGTCGCAGCATTGCGGAGATCCACCTCTGCTGCCTGCTGGATGCTCACGCGCGGCTCAACGTATGCTGCAATCGCCAGTGCCAGCGCACACAGATCGGCATACTGCCAGACCGTACACTCATCGCCGGTTGAGTTCCAACGCAGCTCACGTTCCACGCCCGCCGACTGCGCAACCTGCTGCACCGCCAGCGCCGATGTAAGCTGTGCCTGCTTTTCCGACGTTACAGCATACTTCTTACCATCCGTCCATGTCAGTGGATTTTCGGACAGCCATGCAGCGAGGTCAGTCTTGCTGTCTGCGATACGCTGCTCACGCAGATCATCAACTGAGGTCAGCAGCGTGCCGTATTCCTCGCCGACGGCCTGTAAAAGCAGTGCGTCGTTCTGCTCATTCACACGCGCCTGCAAGTCCGATCCATCTGCAACCTCGGTGACATACTCGTCATACTCCCAGCCGCGCTCGTCCTGCCGGGCGTTCAGGCAGATACGTACCCATGCCCGTCCGGGCTTGTTCGGCATACTGTTCGCCGTGATTTTCTCCGGCTTGTTGTCGCCGTGCACTACCATTTATGTCACTCCTTTCAGGGTTCGCACATCAGGCGCGTGGAAACGTTCGTGCCCGAATTCGATGAAGTGGTTGTCGCTTCGAAGTACAACAGACCTGCACTCATGCCTTTGTTCCAGTAGCCACCAACATACAACATGCGCCAACCACCGGAGTACGACCACATACAATCCGGAATGTACGTTGTTTCCGAGCCACCGGTGGTTTTGGGAATCAGTAAACCGGTATCGGTAACGGTCAAGTCCTTAATCCAGCCGTCTGCGGGCAGTGTACCAATATTGGTGTAGCCGGTTGCGGTATCGTCCGCGTACTTGCTCGGGTCAGTGCAGTAGTAAGCCGTTGTACTATTGACATTAAAGCCGTCTACCCACTGGCACACGTTGCCCCAGAGGTTTTCAATCCAGCGGTACTGAACAGCGGTCAAACCATCTGTACCGGATGTGCGTCCGGTGTGATAGGTCATGCCGTCCGTGAAGCCAGAGGTGATATTCGTGTTTCCGTCGCTAACATAGCCACGTCCAATTTTCGACTGACAGTCCCAATCAGCGAATTCCACAATATACAGAAAGATAATTGCGCAGTAGGTGGCGAAGTCATACAGATGGTACTTGGAACCAAGACTTTTCGCCTTGTTTCGCGCTGTTGCACGGGTGATATTTGCATACGGGCCGTTGCCGCTCACACTCTTACCGGAGCTATTCATGTGGTAGCGTCCAACATATTTACCCGAGCCGGGGTGCTTCGTAAAGCCGGTTTTCACCTTGTCTGAAACGTAGAAATACTGTTTCGTACCGCTGCGCTTTTGAGCCACATAAAACACAGGGATGAATACCATGACGTTACTATCCATGGTGGTTTTCTGCATACCGCTCCACGGTGCATACGCATCAAAAGGACTACTGCCCGAACCAGTACCAACCGCCGGAACCGGCTCAGTTGTTACGCTCTTTGTCACCAGTCCGTAAGGGTCAGTGCTCGGAGTTAAGCGCGTCAGCGCCGTACTACTGTTAGACGTATCCCAACAAACGCCGAACACATTAGCGTAACTCAGCGTCAGCGACTTACTCTGACCGCTGGCGGTAATGCTTACTCTGCCCTCTGCGGTCTGGTCACCCTTAGTAGCCTTGATTGCCCAAGTACCCGCCTTGCCGATCGTAAAGACCGCCGTGCCGGTGCTCGTCTTGGTCAATACCGTACTGCCGAGCGTAGCCGTTACCGTTGAACCGCTGTCCACGGTTACGGTAATCGTAGACCGGAATTTCTCGAGCGCCACCGCCAGCGCCGTGTAGTAGTCCTTGGTTGTAACCTCGGTTGTATACGTCGTACCGGACAGCGCAGCACTTAGGGTGTAGGTAGTGTTAATGCCGAGTACGCTTACAGTTGCCGTCTTGCTGCTGTCAACCGTGCCGGTGTAGGTTTCGCTACCGCCCTTGAGCGTCCACGCCTGACCGACAAAATCACTTGCAAACGTCAGCGTAATCCGACTGCCGCCAGACGCAGGCGCGTCCACCTCGCCCACGGTATCAGTTGCCGTAAAGCCGAGATACTTGCCCTTTGTGCCCTTGATTTTATCCTGTTTTTTGGAAAACAGTGTACTGTGTGCGTCTGCCGTAGCATCGTGCGCGGATACCGCGCTTGCAGCCGTGCCGGTCGGGTCAGCACCAACGTCACCGGCATCCAGAGCGTCTACTTTCTTTTCAAGTGCTGCTGCCGCGCCGGCTTTTTCCGCACCAAGGTCAGCAGCGGTCAGACTGCCGTCCTTGACAACCTTTTTTACTTCTGCTGCAAGTTCAGCGGTCTTTACGCGGGCATTAACAGCATCAACGTTATTCTTCAGTTCAGCGTCAATCTTATCCCAGTTCTCATTTCTGGCTTCTACATTGTAGAAATCCTGCGGACTGTGCTTATTCAGCCCGTAGTTTGTCGTTTTACTCGCCATCCGGCAACACTTCCTCTCTGATTGCAAAATGTGTGAGCGCAGCAAGCTGTGCGTGGGTGAAGCGGGTCAGGTCTGCGTGTTGGTTGTATAGCAACGATGTTGTGCAAACCATATTCGCGGGTACAATGTCGGCAAGCAGTTCCTCGACCGCCTGCTGATTGCGCTTTGCGGTCAGCGCGACTTTGACCGTCAGTGTGTACCTGTCGCCGTTCAGTTCCAGCTTGTAGCCGTCCGCACCGCAGAGCGTTTCAAGCTGCTGCCGCAGGCGGCGTACCGAGAACGGCAACTGCGCATTGATTCTCGCCAGCACGCGGAACCGGCGCTCGTCCAGTGTGTCCGTGCCCATCGGCGTAATCTTGAAGATTTTCTCATACCGAGCGATACCGCGTTCTCCTGCCGCAGTGACAAACTGTGCATCCAGAACCGCAGTGGCAGCGGCGTTCAGCCGGTCAAATTCCAGCTGTTCCGTCTTGCACAACAACGGGAACTCATAGGTTTTGAGTAGCACCGGCGGCAAGTAGTCCTGCAATTTCTTACGCATTACGCACCTCCGATACTGCCGAGGCGTGGAATTTCGTCCGCTGCCAGCTCGATGTTCTTCACACTGCCGTTGATGGTCGTGTCCTCCACGTCCACCACGCAGTCGAGTGCAAGCAGATGCGTCTCAATCTGCGAGATACGGACAACGGTCGTCGCACTGTCCGCCCAGACCTTCGCAAGCTCGGCAAAGTACATCTTGACCGCGCTCTCCACTTGCGACTGTGCGCTCGACCACGCCCAGCCGGTCGCAAAGGTGATATTGGTTGTGATAGCAATATCGGCATACTTCGCACCGGTGACGGTTACAGTGTGCCCGATAGGAGCCAGTCCCAGACCTTCACCGTGGTTCTGCTCAGGGTCGATGGCGGTCTGTACCTTGGAAATCAGTTCGGTACTTGGTGCAGTGAAGTCGGATGCGATAACAGTCAGCTTGACCGTACCGCCGCCGTTCCAGACCGGATAAACCTTAACACCGCCAACGCCTGTAATCGCGTTAACCTTTTCCTTATAATCTGCGACATTGCCGCCGAACGCTTCGCCGTCAATGCTGGCGTAATACTTCTCGCGCAGCGTGTCGGTCGTGTCGCCGTCCTCGGCCGGAATGAGCACCGCTGCAATCTGAGCGGTATCCAGACCGTTCACCGTCTGAATCGGCAGCAGCAGGCCGGTGTACTTGTTGCCGACCGTGCCGAGCGTTTCGGCCTCGAGCTTGTAGTGACCTGCCGATATCTTTTCTGTGATGGTGTAGTTCACCTCGTCGCAGTTGAACCGCAAGCCCGCGGTCAGCTCCACACTGGACGGCGTGAACACGCCCTCGATAACAGCAGCCGTTTCGCCCTGAATGGCTACGCCGCGCTCTTTGCAGCGCAGCATAAGGTACTGGAGCGACGCTGTATCAACAAAGGTTTCGTCCATCACGACGTCCAGTTCCATGTAGCACTTGACAAGCTCTGCGGCTGCCGGTGCGAGCGCGTCATAGATGATGCTGCCCTCTCGCTTGTCCACCGTATCCGGCACGGATTCCAGCATACGGTTCATAATGTAGTCAAACGTCATTTCGTCCGAGTATCGTCCGATCATGCCGCTTCACCTCCAAACTCAAATTCGCTCTCGACATCGCCCTCAGTCGTGGTTACGGTAAATTTCACAAGCAGGCCGCGCTTGCCCTTGGTGAACGAGAACTGCTCAACCGAGAGCACACGATCGTCTGCCATGAGCGCATCTTCAATCGCCTTGGCAACCTTGGCTTGCAGATACGGCGTCATGGTCTGACCCAGCAGGGCGTTCAGCTCAATGCCGTAATTCCAGCTGTAAATCGCGTACTGAAACCGTTCGGTCTGGAGAATCAGGAAAATGGCCTGCTTCATGGCTTCCAGGCCGTCCAGCTTGCCGCCGGAACACGGGTAGCCATCAAACCGTAGCGCATAGGTGCACGTAGGCTGTGTTTCAATCTCGAAATCCTGCACGAGATCGTCATTATACTCTGTCGGCAGCATTACAACGCCCCTTTCTTGTCGAATATCAGGTACTTTTGTCCGCCCTCATTGCGGAACAGGATGAGCACATCGCCCACCTTGAACGAGGATGCGCTCACGCCACTTTTCACGATGAAAAACTCCTTGGTGAGTACAAGTTTCTGGTCGATCTGCACACGGAACGGCGAGAGTGCAACCACCTTGCCGAAGCAGATTGTCATCGGCAAAGCGGCTTGACGCTCGTTCGCGGCAATCTGTTTTAATGTGTTGATAAACCGCTGCATATCAGGCACTAAACTCACCTCGGATTCCGCTCAAATACAGATCCATCGTGTACAGGCCATTGCTGAACGTGTGCTTGGCTTTCTCCACGCACATATAGTTTTTGATGTTAATGTCGCCCAGACCCATGCCGACACAAACCGAAGTACCGGCTCTGGCTCTCACGTCGCCGAAAACCTTCTGCATGGTCAGTTCGCGGTGAATAACGTTGTAGTATTTCATCAGCGCCTTGGCCTTGGTCTGCAAATCGGCGGTGTTGAGGGCGTTGTCCAGCTTTTCGTAATACTGGAGCGTGCCCCATTTGCTCTGGCTGGCGGTATTGTTCATGACGTGGACTTCTCGCACGCCGGTTTCGTCGTTGTCCCACGCCAGCTTGATGCGGTTGTACACGTCACTGTCGATGGACGAGGTGTAGCTGTATCCCTGGGCGGTGTCCTCGTCGATGTAGAGCGGCAGGAGCAGGCTCTCGTAGGGTTTGAGGCACAGCTTGCCGAAATCGTCATACAAGACGTACACCTTACCGGTGTTGATGATGGTCAAATCGCTGGCATTGCCGAGCATATCAAAGAGCGTTCCCTCCTCGATCCTCTGCGGGATTTTGTACTTGGTATCGGTCACGGTACCAACCTTGAGACCGTAGTCCGCAGCCAACATTTTGAGGACATCGGCGTAAGTCTTATTGACATACGAAATCGTGTCTTTGTTTTTGAAGTACCGCAGCTGGTCATAGGCCGTGACCTTAATCAGCCGATTGTCTGAGCGCGACTTCTTAAAGACGTATCCGTAAAACACATTCGCGCCGTTAAACCGAAAGCTGACCGGATTGCCCTCGTGGAAGTTGAGGGTATCATCCTTGACGACCGTAAACGTCAGCGAGGACGCCGCGCCGCTGCGGGTGGTTTCCCACACGATGTCGCCCTCGATCATCGGCTGCTGAAGCTGACCGTTCCTGTTCTGGATAATCAGCTCCGCGCCCGGCATCTGATAAGACGGCACATCCCGCAGGATCTCCTTGCGCGTGCCTGCCGCGCCGGTGACGGACTTAACAACAACGGTCGTGATGTCCTTCTTCTCTTTCTCGGTGCTCGTGCCCGAAGAGGTCGAGCCGGACGAACCGCCAGAGCCGCCGATGATGGCTTTGCCGTACTTCTTGCCCCAGCGGTTGCACTCAGCATTCGAGGACATCAAGAGGTCGAAATGGTACACGCCGTTTTCAATCTGAATCATGCCGCCGCGATCATTGACGGTGTAGGTCACGCCGTCAAGCGCCGTACCTGTGCCCTGCACTGTAACCTTAGTACCAAACGGTACGCTTGGCGGTGCAGCGCAAGTGTGCTTGCTCGGGTCTAACCTGTTGCCGAGCGCGTCGAGAAAACCGCCCTCCATTGCATTTGCGGCAGGATAATACGCCGTGAACAATGCTTTTACGGTATTTGTTGCCGTACCGCCCGACTTCGCGCCGGAATACTTGGCGAGCGTATCACCCGAGGAAACGTAGTTCAGCGGATTGACGGACGAGCCGTTCTTGTGCATACCGAAATGCAGGTGACAGCCGGTTGAGCTGCCGGTCGTGCCAACGGCGGCAATCTTCTGCCCGGCGGTGACTTTCGCGCCCTGCTTGACATAGAGCGCCGAAGCGTGCCCGTAAAAGCTCATCAGACCACCGCCGTGGTCGATGCTGATGTAGTTACCGTACCCGCCGTACCAGCCGGACTTCGTGACCGTGCCGGGGCCAAAGGCGAGGATTGGTGCGCCCGACGCTGCCGCAAGGTCAACGCCGTCGTGGAACTCCTTGCCGTGGAACGGACAGGTACGGTTGCCGTAGCCGCTCGACATACGCGAGTAGGACGGACACGGCCAAACATATTTACCCATGTTCTCCCCTCCTTAACTCGGCAGCTTGAGCACGGTTCCGGGATAAATCCACCAACCGTTACTGCTGCTTGATCTACCGTATTTCTTCGCTGCGGCTTCAATGGCAGCCTTGTTCAGGCTGTAAATGCTCGTCCACTTAGAGCCATTACCTAACTGTACACGGGCAATGTCCCATAGGGTATCGCCCTGTTTAACAGTGTACGTTTTGTTCTTAGGTGCGGTTGTGGTGTCGCGCTTCTGCGTGACGGTCGCTTTTTTAGTGCCGGAGCTGCTGCTCTCGCTCTTTTTGAACTCGATAGACTTGGTATGGTACGGCGCGTATTGCAGCAATTCAATCTTTGCCATCACGTCAACGCCGTAGCTGCCCGCATCCTCAGCAAGCTCATAGCTTTCAAGGGATACCGTCATCGGCTGTGCGCTCATCAGTTCCTCACCGCTGTCGTCTATACGGATAACCGAGAACTCAAACGGCTTGCAGGCGGTCTTGAGTGATTCCAGCTTGCTCATGTAATACTGAGCAGGCTGATAACCGCTCGGGTAGCACGCAAACGGATATTCCCTGTTCGGCAGGAGCGCCGAAAAGCTGATCTTGGACAGCCCCGGCGTTTTCAGGACGTTCACCTGCCCCTCGTTGATGAGGTTGATGGTCTTGTTCTGGTTGGCTGTCTTGATGGTCAGCGCACTCGGCGTAACCGGAAGGCGCACACTGTCCATGTAAAACTCGTACATATTTAGATGTGCACTCCTTCCGCACTGGTGACAAGCGCCTCGGTGACCTTGGCTTCCAGCAGATTGACTACGCCGTCCAGATCCATCTCGTTCGAGAGGTTGTTGTGGTTGACCATTTCCACCTTGATCTCGGCGGTGGTGTACTTGTTGATGACCTGCCGCTCGGCAATATCGCGCAGCAGCTTGATGTCGTCCGAGGATACGCTCACATCGTCCGCAATCTGTGCGGTGTTGTCCGCGATGTTGGACAGCAGGCCCGTTGCCGGATCGTCCGGCAGGTCAAGACCCAGCTTTTCGGAGATGCTGTTCTGAAGGTTTGCACCCCAGTTGTAGCCGTTTGCGTAAGCCGTCGAATACTCGATCTTCTCCTTGTGCTTAACGTACTCCGTCCACCCGGACTGATCCTTGATCTTCTGGATGCTGTCGGTGTAGCTGTCGTAGAATGTATCCAGACCGCTGGTGATGTTGATCTTCACGCCCGGAATAAGATTGATGAGCTTCTCGATCGTCCTCACCATACCGCGGATGACGCCGACAACATACTGACTGAGCTGCAAAAACAAAATCTCGATCGACGCAATCGGGTGCTGAAACACGTTGCCGAGGAAGTTGATAAGGTCGGCAATGACGTTGTAGACCGGCAGATAGAACATATTGTAGACAAACGCGCCCGCCATCGCAAACAGACCGCAGATCACGCCGACGGCGCTCGTCGTTTCGTTCTTCGCCCGGTTCGTGTAGTTGATGTACGCGGCGATAACGCCGATCAGAATGATGATCGAGCCGATAATCAGCACGATCGGGTTGAGCGACATCACGGCATTGAGCATCTTCTGCGCGGCTGTCAGCGCCTTCGTAGCCGCAGCACAGATCTTCGTCCAGTTGGCGGCCACCGCAAACAGCGCAAAGGCTGCCGCAGCCGCAAGCACCAGCGGGCCGATGACCTCAATATTGTTCGCCACCCAGTTGATGGCTTCGAGCAGCGGCTGCAAGGCCATGATCGCCATATTGCTGGCCTGCGTCCAGACGTCCGACCAGGTGAGCGGAATCTCGTTGAATTTCTGGTTGGTTTCCTCTGCCGAGGACAGCAGCGCGGACTTGACGACGCTCGCCGTCAGCTCGCCCTCCTGCGCCATGTTGCGGATTTCACCGACCGATACGCCGAGGTAATCCGCAATCGACTGAATGATGGTCGGTGCCTGCTCGAATACCGAGTTCAGCTCCTCACCGCGCAGCACACCGGAGCCCATGGCCTGCGTGATCTGCAGCATGGCGGCGGCCTGTCCCTCTGCCGAGGTGCCGGCGATCTTGAACTGCTTGTTCAGCTGCTCGACAAACGCAATCGTTTCCTGGTTGCTGCTGAATGCGTCACCGGCAAGCAGGCCCATCTTCGCGACCGCATCCGCCGTGGCGTTGTACGCGCCGCGGGAACGCATAGCCGACTGATAGATCAGCTCCTGCAGGTCGGCGGTGCTTTGCAGACCGTCGTTCATCAGATTCAGACGCGCCGTGGTCTGCGTCATTTCGTCCGACATACTCACGATACCGCTCACCAGCTTGGAGCCGAGGAACGCGGTGCCCAGCTTTTTAAGTGAGGCCGTCAGGTTTTCCGCCGGCGACTGCGCCGAGGTCATGCTGCTCCGCAGCTCCTCGATTTCGCTCACGGTTCGGGTGAGTTCTTCACGCACACCCGTCAATTCGCTGTTAAATTGTGAATAAAGACCGGTCGGCGCCGCCTGTTCGGTCAGGCTTTGCATACGCTCAAACCGGTCGTTGACCGCACTCAGGTTGGACGCGATACGGCTGAGTACATTACTCATGCCGTCGCGCAGCTGGACGGTGTTGGACAGTGCCATAGAACTCACCTCCCTCGTTTCGTCTTATTCAGCGCCTTTTCCTCTTCCTCGCCTCGCACAATGCACGAAGCTGTGATAAAGGCTCTCTCTTCCGTCGGCAGGCTCAAAAATGCGGACGGAAGGATGTGAAGCTCCTGCAGGCAGAAATGTGCGACGGAAGCCTCGTCATCCCCGTCCCGAATCAGTTTTTTGCCTGTTCCACCAGATCAGGAGCATCACCGAAGCCGCAGATGTCGAACAGCTTTTCCGTGTAGTTCGTATACTCGCCCGGCGTCAGCATGGCCGAGATCAGCTCCTCGGCGCATTTCGTGCCGTAGCTGTCCTGCAGTTCTGCATCGTTGAGGTTCGGATAAACCGTGCAGGCGGCTGCCAGCTTGGCAAGGTACAGCACGTTGTCGAATTCCTGACGGAAGCTGCCGCGCTTGCCCGGCACCTGTACGCGGTACTGACAGTCACGGCGCAGCGTTTCGTCCTCGCGCGAGGAAATGCAGCGCACCTCCCACTCGAGCGGCTTGCCGTCCTCATCGGTGAAGCGGTCGGATACGACCAGCTTCACGTTTTCAACCTGCTTGGCGTTCTGCGCCAGAAATGCGGTAAGATTACCCATTGTACAAATTCCTCCTTATTCCATACCCGACAGTTCGGTAAATTCCTCGGGCATATCCCAGCCGTCGAACGTACCGGAAAGCTCCTCGTCAAGCAGACTGTCGCCTGCGTCGAACTTCGCCAGAATCGAGCTGTCGATCAGGCAGCCGGTGTGCGTGATGGTCTGACGGCCGGCGGACGAGGACGGGTCCTCGTTGGACACCTGAATCTCAAACGGCGTCATCCTGCCGGTCTTGCAGTAGGTCAGGAACCAGCGGCGAAACACGCTCTGGTTAAAGTGCGCCGTGCCCTTCCACGAACCGGACCAGCCGGTTGGCTTCTTGCCGATGCCGGTACGGCCGAGGATTTTCACGTCCTGCGAATTGACCTTCGCGGACGATTCAAAGCTGTACAGCTGCATCATATTGTAGCGGTTGCCGTCAATGGTGACGTAGCACTCGGCCATCGAACCGGATACCGCATCATTTGCTTCCATAACAGGAGCGTTCAGCATGACTTTTCCCTCCTTTATTCAACGATTACCTTCATGTAAAGCTGTTCCATCGCGGAAACCGGCTGTACATGATCTTCGACCGCAACCGACTTCTTCATGTCGCCCTGCGACACGGTGACGCTGCTGCTGTCAAAGTTCTCAATGGCGCGGATGGTCTGGAGCTGGGTGTGGTGCGCTACAATGTCGCTCCACAGGCTCACGCGGCCGGAGGCGTCGTTCTGCACCTTGCCGAGATACTTCGAGTTAAACAGGCTTGCGATGTCATTCGCAATCTGGTCGAGCACGCGCATGACCTGATTGGACGAGAAATCCGCGCTCTTTTCGTCCGTGACGGACACAAAGGTGTTGATGTCGGTCAGCACCCGCGTCTGGTCGCCCACACGGTGGAACGTGAATTCACCAGCCTTGATCGCCTTTTCAAGCTGGGTCTGGGTGTAGTTAGTGTCGATGTCGTACTCGCCGGTGTAGGTCGAGTTGGTCATCGAGCGGTTGACCGCGCACGCAGATTCCGCGCCGGTCGTCCAGTACACCGCCGACGGATCATCAGCCGCACCGACCAGACCGTTCTTGACGGAAATCACGCCCTCATAGTCTGCCGCAGGATAGCCATGCAGCACGCACTGGAACTTCACGCCCTGCTCATCGCGCAGGCGGCGCGTCCAGTTGGCGAACAGACCCTTGACCGTGCTGTTCTTCGTGTCGCAGCCGACCGCGTTGAAACTGTACGGCTCGATCTTGTCGAGGAACGTCTGGTAAGCTGCATCCTGCACCGCGCCGGTCGTGCCGCCGGTGAGCAGCAGGCCCGCGTTCTCGGTCAGCGCCTCGCTGCCCTTCCAGTGCAGATAGTCGTTGTCGGAAAGGTCGGAAACTGCCTTAACTGCCTTCTGCGTGTCCACAAGGGTCGTGCCGATATAGGTCGAAACATCGTAGACCTCGTTCGTCGAAGCCGTGAAGCCCTCGTTCTGCTGAATGACGATCTTCAGTTCGTTGCCGATCTTGCCCGGATACTTCGCCTCTGCGTACTTGCAGGCTGCCTTTGCACCGCCGCTGTTCAGACGGAACAGGTGCAGCGTCTTGGCATTTGCGAAGATCTCGCGCAGCGGACGCAGCTCGTCCGCCGTGTAGGTATAGCCGGTCAGCGCAAGCGAACCCTTCTGGAACTCGCTGTTCTCGATAGTCACGACCTCGTTCTCCGGTCCCCAGTCGAGAGACAGCGGGAAAGCCGCCGTGCCGCGGTCGCCCAGGGTCGCAGACGCACGAGCCGCCGACACAAAGTTGATGTACGCACCGGGCAGAACCTTGTTCTGTACGGTATACATACCGCCGCCTAAAGCCATTTAATTCACCTTGCCTTTCATAAAGTTGTCAATGAGCGCGTCCACCTCGGAAAAGGTGTAGCGCTGATCCTTGTCGAGCAGCACACCCAGCAGGTCGCGCCGCTCGCGGTATCTGTCGAAGGCCAGGAGTTGTGCGCCGGTAAACGCCGGTGCTCCTGCCTCGGTTTTGCGTTTAACTGCCATTTTCGTTCTCCGTTCCTACGGTGGTCTGCAAATTCTCCATCGGAATATCTTCCGGGATTTTCCGGACAAACTGCCGGTAGTCCGCGAAGAAATGCAGCACCTCGTCTGTAATTTCCCACGAGAGATTGCTCCCGCGCAGGCTTTCCGTGCGCCGCAGCAGCAGCGTGAGCATCTGTGCGGTCTCTCGGCACTGCTCCTGCGGACGGCCGTCCGACGGGAAGAACCGCACGTCCATGTGCTGCACGATCTCATGCAGACCGGACGGGTACGGCGTGACGTCCGCACGAAGCTGCCGAACGGAGAAGCACGGCGCAGAGAAGCCCTGCTCGATACGTTCGGTGTAGATGTCGTACTGCGCCGATGGATAGACCGTACGCAGCTTATCGACGATTTCCTGTACTACGTTAATCATTTTCCCTCCATCATGCGGCTGAGAAATTCCTCGCTTTTGGTCTTGATAAAGTCCGGCGCTTCTTTCTGGAGGTCGAACAGACCCTCGCGCAGCATATGCTTGCCCTCGACAAAACCGTTCACAAGGCGCTTGCCGATGGCCGGAACGTACCGTCCGACCTCCTGCCGGTGGCCGTTCTCGACACATGGTGCATACTCGATATTGTTGTAGATTTCTGCACGATAATGCTTGCCGCTTCGCCGCGCTTTCGTCGTAAACCAGTTGCGGTGCAGGTGTCCACTTGGACCGGGCGGTGTCCGTTCAATGACATCAGCCAACAGGTCGTTCATCATCTTATCGAGCAGCTCTGTATAGAACTTGTCCATCTCCGGTTCGCTGGCAGCAGCCTTAATGCGCTCGTTTAAGTCGCGCAGCTCGTGAAAATCACAGCTTCCCCAAGAAGCCATTACGCTCGCTCCTCTCGGACGGCGGAAAGCTGCTGATGGGTTGGATAGACCGCGCTCTCGCCGCTGTATTTCAGCCGATAGGTCGCGCCGTACTGCTGAACCGCAATGCGGCAGCCTGCCGGAATCGTCAGCTCCGGCGCACAGTAGATCGTCGCCTGATAGCTGATCTGACTGCTGTTTGCGTCGGTCTTGCTGTCCGGTGTGCCGGAAAACGACAACGCACACGGGATATTCTCGTGCAGCACCGCGTCCGGTGTAACAACGGTTTCGCCGCCCACTTCCTGTTTGCTTGTGCCGGTGACGGTCATCACGCCGTCATAGGTCTGCTCGAGCAGCGCCCGTTCCAGCTCCGGATTGCCGAGCATACTACCACCTCATCTTTCGATAGGCGTTCAGCTGCGCCTTGTAGTCGGTGAGGAAGTCACCCGAGCCTGCCAGCGCCGCCAGCTGTTCCGCTGCGGTTGCAAAGGAAAAGGACGTATCCCCTCTGGACACGCCCTTTGCGGCAGGCTGCATATTCTCATTCTGAAGCTGAACGCTGTTTACCAGGCCGCGCACCATCAGCGCTGCGGTGTTCGCGAGGCCGTCCGGCGCCTCGGTCAGATTGCAGTAATTACAGATCTGCTCGAGCACCAGATCGCAGGCGAACTCAAGCGTTTCCTGCGGCAGGTTCGGCAGCAGGCTTTGCGCCCGCAGCATCAGCGTTTCCCTTGTCATTCCTGCGCTTCCCCCTCGGTTTGTCCTCGGTCGGCTCGGCTTCCTCCTCGGTCGGCTCGGTTTCTACGGTAAAGCCTGCACGGCCGGAGAACCAGCTTGCAAGCCACTCGTTATCCGTCTGCGCCTCACCACTGACGAACTGCACGCCGCCGATCTTGCGGTCGTACTCCTCGTTCGGTGCCTTGATCCTGTACATCATGTGCACCTCACTTTACCTTGAAGTTACGCAGCACGCCAGCCGCGCGGGACTTCTTGAGCACGGTTGCCGCTACCATCTCGACATCACCGGCCTTGACCGGGCCTGCGGTAGAGAAATCCGGCAGCGTGGTCGAGATCACCTTGCCGCCCATCGGAGATACGGCGTGGAAACCGTCCAGACCCAGACGGACAGCGTACAGGTCGGTCAGACCGGTAACGGTGGTCTTGGACGAGGACGCGCCGTATTCGCGCGACGTGATCGGCACGACCGGCTTTTCCTTCTTCTCGGCGGTGTCGTAGTAATACTGCATATCCATGAACGGAATGCCGTTGTAACCGCTCATCTGACGGCCGAAAGCGTCCTCGGAGTGGGTCAGATAACCGGCACGGCGGGCGCAGGAGCGGATCTTGGTCAGCAGCGCCGCATTACCGATGAGCATGGTCGGCACGCCGTCCAGCTCGGACAGGAACTCGTCGAGCATATCGAGTACGGTCTTGTAGTTGGTGTCGATCGCCGCCGAGGTGGACAGGTCGATCGCCTTGGATGCATCGGCGTTGATCTCGGTGGAAGTGCCGACAAGCAGCGTGTCCAGACCGTCAAAGCCCTTGGTGCCCTTGTCGCCGTTGATGGCGGTGTAGTGGAACAGGTTGGTGGTCGCCTTGATGTGCTCCTCGAGCTGGAACTGCACCTCGTTGATCTGGCCGTTCGCGGTGTTAGCGAGAACACGGTCGATCTTGAACGTACCGCCGAAGATCTTGAGGTCAACCGACTTGGTTTCGCGGTCGGCTACGGTGTCGGTGTAGTCGGTGTTGATGTCACGGAAATCCGCGCCTGCCGGGGTCTTGAGCTGAGTGTAACCATAGGTCAGCGTAGAGCCGCCGGTGCCCGGAGATACCGAGTTGTCAAAGGTCAGTGCCTCCAGCAGCATGGAGCCGCGGCGGAACTGGTCGATAACCTGCTGGTCCACATGGTTTGCCATGCCGACCTTTGCCTGTGCGAGAGTGATAGGCATTTTCATTCCTTCTTTCTGTTAGCCGTTGGTGTTGTATACTTCTGCGAGAGCGGAACCGAGATCGTTTACCGTGTTCGGGTTGCCGCCGGACTGCGGATTGTAGCCGCCGCCCTGACCGCCGTTCGGGTTTCCGCCCTTGCCGCCCTGCTTGCCGGACTGACCTGCGCCGTCCTCCTCGAACAGCCATGCCTTGTCCTTTTTCAGACTTTCGACCTGCGCGTCAAGGCCGGTGATCTTGCCGTCCGCGCCGATCTTGATGTCGTCCATCGAGAGCGCCGCGCGGGTCAGCTGCGGATCGCGTGCATGGGCACGGGTCAGCGCAAGGTCGATCGCCGCATCGCGGCGGATGTTCGCGGTGTCGGTGTCGTACCTGGTCTGGAGATCCTTGAGGTCGTCCTCCAGCTTCTTCGGGTCCTTTCCGTCCCACGCCTTTGCGGTGGCACGCAGGTCCTTGATGGTGTTGTTCGCCGTGGTCAGCTCCTGTGCCTTGGTATCAAGGTCGGCCTTGGGAACGTAAGCGCCGCCGGCAGCGTTGACCACCTCAAACTTTGCGTCCTTTGCCGCCTGCTGGAACTGCTCCCAGGTCAGTGCGCCCTTTTCAAAAAGGGTTTTGAGAAATTCCATTGTTTTTTGCTCCTTTCATCGAAAAATGGGTATGAAAAAACCACCTTGACGGTTGTCTTGGTGGTTAATTCTTCGGTTGATAGTGAATGCCCGGTGCGCATTCGATTGCTGGATCCGCGTCCAGCTTATTCATGTGCTCTCCCGGGATACCGTCCGGAAACGCCTTGCAGCATATCCGCTTTCGATGGATACAGGTATTGCACAGCACACCACGGACGCCCGACGGCTGCGAACAGCGTGCCAGAAACTTGTCATGGTCGGACAGTTCTTCGTATCGCCTGCTGCGTTCCTCGGGTGGCAGCCTCTTGAAGTCCTCAAAGGTTAAATTTCTGTCAGCCATATGGTGTCGCCCTCCTTTCTGTCAACAATGAAACGCGACTTCCTTTTGAAAAGGATTTCCTTTTCGATTGTGTTGATACCGCGCATATCTCGGCCGGATTTGCTCTGAATAACCAGCTGAATATCCATATCCGGGTCATATACCTCCGTAGAAGTAGACGTGTATGCGTCATATGTAACGATCGCGTCAACCTCATGCGCTGCCAGAAAGGCAGCTTTATCCGGTATCATGTCGCTTGACAGAGAACGATATACCATTCCCTCATACACCGGAAGTTTATCCAGCGCCTTGTCAAGTCGTTCCGTCCAGTGCTGCTCTGCTTCGCTGAGCGGTTCGCCGCGGCGTAGCTTGTCGTTCAGCGGGTAGCTTTCTGCGCTGATATACTTTTGCAGTGCGCTTGTTTCGCGCTTGCTCAATTCCAGTATAGCACTTTCCGGGTCGTTTTCAACATATTTCTTATGCCATTCCTCATACGTCAGCTTCTTCTCGACATACTCGGTCTTGCCGGTCGCGGGATTTCTGGCTGCACGCTTACTGCCGAGCCGGAACTCCGTCACCGGGACGGTGGTACACCGGCAGCGCGGGTGCAGCGGCGGATAGTTGATGCCGGTTTCGTGCTCCGCAAGCGGAAACTCGCGCTGATCCAGAGCGCCGCACACCGAGCAGGTCTTGAGGTCGAGTGCCGCCTCGAACCGATAGGACTTGACACTGGTTTCCCGGTATCCCTGTTCGGCAGCTTCAGCCGCCGTATGGGCGCTCTCGGTGTGGATGAGCGTTGCAGCCCGGCTCTCGGACACGCCCATGCGCTGGGCGAACTCCCTGGTCATGCGGTCGAGCGAGTCGCCGCGGACAAAGCCGCGCGAGAGCGTCTGCATCAGCTCACGGGTCAGCTTGTCCTTGTCCGCCCAGATGCGGGACGAAAATTCACTGCCGGCCCACGGCGCGGCGAGAATCTTCTCGACCGTCTGCGGGTCAATGCGGGCAAAGGTGCTCGCCACATCGGCCTGCTGGCTGACAGCGTACACCGTGCGGTAGTAGGTGTCGGTGTAACGCTCCTGCAAATGGTCGCGCAGCACATCACGCTGAGAGCCGAACAGCTCCATCATACGCAGCTCAACCTGTGTCTGCAATGCCTGCAAGCGCGAGATACGCGAACGGAGATAAACCTCCTCCAGCTCCTTGTCAAAGCCGCCTGCGATGGCCTTGCCGCGGAACTCGTCCAGCGACATCCGGAAGTCTTCCAGCTCGGCATCGCGCAGCAGCTTGCGTGCGTCGGCCATGCTGACACTCTCGTTTGCGGCATATCGGGCATAGAAAATCGAGATTTCCTTGTCTAGCTCGTGCAGAATGCGCTCGTACTCCCGGTGGAACCGCAGACACAGGTCGTCGTCTTCCCGTTTATGCTTTTCGGCCAGCTCGATGGCACGTTTGCGCCAGTAGGCGCCGTTCAGCTTATCCGCTGCTGCCATCGCCTGCACCGTCCTTTGGCGGGAACTGGAACTGCGGCTGCTTTTCGGCTGCCGCCTGCTGTTCCTTTTCGAGTTGTTTCTGCTCGCTCTCGGCATCGTCTACCCACGGATGGTTTGCGAGGATGGTCCTGTCCGAGATAATGCCGACCGACTGCTGCGCGATCTGTGCGGTTTCGAGGTCGTTCTGCACCATGTTGCGTGTCCATGTCTGCAAAATACGCACGGGCTGCGCGATACCCTCCAGACGGCAGATAGCGCGTACCAGCTCGGCAAAACCGCTGCGAAACTGCGTTTCCAGCATCACGGCCTTGAGCTCCAGCAGGCTGTACAGGTACTTGAGCGCCACGCCGGACGAATTGCCGAAATTCTCGGGGTTCGGGTCAACACCCATGCCGGAAACGAAAATTTGACGGCGGGTTCTTTCGAGGAATGCGTTCCGCGCTTCGAACGGGATTTCCGCGCGGATGGTGTCCACGCCGCCGTCCCCCTCGACCTTGATGAGCTTGCTCTTTTTGAGGTCGCTCATAAACTCGGTCTTGTCCGTGCCGCCGTAGTTCTTGATGACGAAGATGACCTCCTGTACGTCCTCCATGTCGTTGGCGAAGCCGGAAACCACCTTGTCGTAGGCGTCGATCAGGTCGCGGTACAGCGGAAGATCGCCCCGCCGGTCGGCGTTGTTGTAAAATGGGATGAACGGCACCGCGCCGAGGCCGTGCCGCAGCTCCTGCCCGACTTCCGGATACTCGAAGTAGGTGTAATTGCCGGACACGCCGTTCTGGCGGTAGAACCGGCAGGTCATGTCGTCCCAGTATTCGCACACCTGCACGGTCTGACCGCTCTGCGGGTCGAGCATGGTGTAGCAGCGCAGCACGCCGACGAGATCGCTCTCCAGCGTACCGGAGAACACCGGCACGATCTGTTCCGGGTCTACGGTGTGGTAGCGGAACCTGCCGTCTGTGCCGCGCCAGTAATGCAGCCAGCCGACCGAGGTGTTGCTCGCGTCAATGCCGAGCTGCATGGCCGTTGCGGTGTACTGATCTCCGAGAATCTCTGCAATCCGTTCGTTGGCAGTCTTGCCCCCCACATCGAACACCGGCGGGTAGCTCAGCGCGTAGGAAACCTTCTGCGTCACGAGCAGATTATGCCACGAGTGCGAAATGCGGTTGTCCGCGAGGTGCAGCGGATTGCCGAGCGCCTGTTCGGTCTCTGCCTGCCGCTGCAAAACGCTGTTGTCCTGCTTGATGCGGTTGACGTTGCTGTAATAGCGCCGCGCCTCGTCCGCCTCGCGGATGAACTGCCCGTGCCCCTGTAAAAGCCGCTGAATCGTGCGGCTGTTCACTTTCACCATACGCTGACCCCTCCTTTCCTGGTAAACTGCTCCGCAACACCGGTCGTGGCGTCGGGAGCGTCATCGTGGGCGTTCTTGCCCTCTTTCTGGTAATGTAACATTGCTTTTGCGTACTCCGGCCAGCGGTCGCGCCAGTTCACCGGGTAGTAAATGTGATCCTGCACCCACGTCGAACCCGTGAGGATACGCGCGACCTTGTTCTCGCTCTGGTGGAACCATTCCACACGGCAGCGGTTGGAGCCGAGCCGTTTGAGCTGCTCCTGCACGTTGCGGGCAAAGCCGCGGCCGCCGTTGTTGCTCTCGATTTTCGCGAGGTTTACGCCGTGCGCCAGCAGCCGCCGTGCGGTTTCCGGCTCGGTGATCTCCATCGGGTCCTTGGTGTAGTAGATGTCGAACACATAGGCCTCGTGGTTATACTCGCCGTAGATGATGCTGCACAGATAGTCCGCGCCGGTGTCCGCCGTGTCGGTGTAGCTGCGGATATGCGTGAACAGCGGCCTGCCGTTTGCATCGCGCGGAATGTCCGTGTAGGTCTTGAAGCTGCTGTACAGACGGCCTTTCAGGTCGATCGGCTGCTGCTGGTAGTTCGCGCTGGCGATCTCCTCGCTCATCGTGCGAACCTTGTCCTCGTAGTCCTCACGGGTGAGAACCGCGTCGCACAGCATCGTGCCGTCGTCCTGCAAGGCTTTCATCGTGATGAGTTCCGCATCCGGCCAGTGCTCAAGCGCACGGCCTGCGAGGTCTCCGGTCGCCCAGCGCGTCATGATGATAACGATCTTGTAGCCGGTTTCGGTTCGGGACAGCATCGTGTCCGTGAACCACTGCCACTGCTTGTCGAGTGCGCCCTCGTTAAAAGCCTCCTCGGCCTTCTTGATGAGGTCATCGAGAATCAGCTTGCGTGCACCGAAGCCGGTCGCCGTGCCGCCCGGAGAGGTAGCAAGGTAGCTCGCGTACTGCCCCTCAAGCGCCCACTTTCCCGCAGCGGCTTCGCCGTACTTGATGCATGTCTGTGGAAAAATATCCGAGAACACAATGCGGTTCGGGTCGAACCGTTCCTCCGCAATGCCGTCGCGGACTGCCCGTGCGAACGTCGTGGACAGCGTTTCGTTGTAGCTGCCGGTCATGATCTGCTCGGACGGATCGCGCCCAAACAACCACTGGCTCAGCAGCACCGCCGTGCGGCTCTTGCCGTGTCGCGGCGGCATATTGACCACCAGCACCTTGCGGTCGCTCTCACAGAACGCCTGTAAGCGCCTGCACAGCGTCTTGAGGTACGGCCGGTCCTCGCGGTAGAAGTCCGGCGCCATCAGCTTGCAGAACGACCAGAAATCACGCCGGGCAAGTTCAAGGCGAGCCGCCCTGCGGATGCGAGGGTCAACCATCGTCAGCCAGCTTCCGCAGCTCCTCGGTGGTCAGACCAGCAAGCGGGTTCTCCACCTCGAGAGTGCCGGAGTGCTCGATCTGCTGCTTGTCGCGCCACCTGTCCGGTCGGCGGTTCTTCAGCCAGAAGATCTGCGCGGTCGTGTCCGGCGGAATGTGCTTGACCGTCTGCACGGTCTTGATGCTCTTCTTTCCGCCATCCTGACTGCGCTCTACGCGCTCCTCGGTGTAGTCGTAGCCGAGTGCACGCTTGAGTAAAGCGTTCTCAACTTCGATGTCTACGACCTCTTTTCCCCTTTTTAGGGCCTCCGAAAACTCCGAGTATTTGTTTTTCCAGTCGTACAGCGTGCTGGTCGTAATGCCGATCCTGGCTGCGATCTGCTCATCTGTCAGACCATCCCTCGCCCACGCTTCCAGACGGGTGATGCCGTCCGGCGTAAGCCATTCCTGATATTTGCCTTTTGCCATTCTGCACCGTCCTTTCTGAATTCTGGGCACGAAAAAGCACCCTTGTTTCCAAGAGTGCCTTTCCGGAGGTGTTTCCAATGCGGTATGAAGCAGGAGAAATGCGGGACCTCAGTTTCATTCCCGCTGAACTTCATGATACCAGTATAGCACGGAACAATATGACATACCATGACATCCTATGCCATATTTGCGATAAGCGGCTCCGCAGCGCGTAACGCCTGACCGTGCAGGCGCATAACCTGCCGCCACGAATAATTCAAGTCAACCGCGATTTTCTCCCACTTCTCAAAGTTTAAGTACCGCTTTGTGAGAAGTGTCCGCAGGGTCGTGTCCGGCACCTCGGCAATTACCGCCGCAATCTCCTGCTTGATGTCGATCAGCTTGTCGATCTGGGCGTCCACCTGCGCGGCAAAGTCGGCGTAGCGGCTCAGGCCGCCGTCTGAGGCACCGCCGCCGCCCGGTGCACCGCTCACCGATGCCACGCCTGACACACAGCGGTCATATGCCCGGCGCTTGGCACTCTCCAAAGCCGTAATCTCGCGGTCGAGTGCCCACCCGCGGTTCAGCCAATCCTTAGTTGTCATAATCCTACCTCAACGTGATTCCGTAGTCTTCGAGTTCCTTTTCGAGATCAGCGATCGACACATAGCCCTTGGAAACGCTGTCCGCGAGGTAGTTTACCTCGTCCCAGACCCGCCGGAGCCGTGTGTAGCCGAAGCCCTCTTTATCCCGCAGCGCCGAGAAAAAGATTGCCCATGCTGTTGTTACCGCCTCGTTCTGCGCGGTTTTCTTTGCCTTTTGTACGTCCGCCAGTGTCGCCGGACGCCTGTGCGGATTGACACGCTTTTTCTTCATCGCCATACCTCCATGCTAAGTAGCGCCGTACTTTGCAGCTGTATTCAGTCATTGTCCTTGTTCTCCTCCAGATATTTTCTCATAATTTGAACCGCTATGCGGCAGGCCTCGTCGCAGGCGGCTACCATCTTCTCGCGGCCGTGCAGACCGCCGTAGTATTCAATCGTTGCCAGCTCCTCGGCTGTCGTTTCCGGGTCGAGGATGCGGATTGCCTAGTTAATCGTCATGGGTGTCATCCCTCTCTTTGGCACGCCATTCCGCTCCATGCAGAATAGCCTGAATGGTGTATGCGTCCAGCAGTGTCATAACCGGAATGGTCTTCCTGCATAGTTTCAGCAGGTTTTTCGCCGTTTTCTTATCTACCGGGCCACTAAAATCGTTCATTCTTTGTCCTCCTCCCGAATCGTTCGCGTCAGTTCCTCGTGCAGCTCACGGAATTTCCCGTCCCAGAAGTTGACCCGGTGCAGCACAATGAAGAACAGAACCAGCCACAGGATACAGTCCAAATTGACCAGCAAATCAGTGATTGTCATTCCTGCACCTCCGGCAACTGCGGCAGCGGCCGCCAGAACAGCACATCGGTTCCGGCTTTCAGCCCGCCGACAAAATACGGCTGCTCGTCCCAGGTACGCAGCGTTTCCACTCTTGCACGTCCCCACTTGTTGTACGTCAGCACCGGCACACCACGTTCCGGCAGGCGCCCCCTGGCGTTGATCCAGCCGTTCTGCTCGATCAGCTGGTTCACCGCCTCGCGGATCAGGGCGCAGCCATGCACCCCGCAGTTATGCTCATGCCCGCATCCAAGGCAGACCAGAGAGCCGGTCTGCACTTTCAGCTGTCCGAGGGCCTTGATGAGCTCATCGGTTTTCATATGTGTCCGCTCCTTTCCCATAAAACAAACTGATTTGATCTGCAAATTTGCTAAACCGCTTTTCGGCAGCATCGAAATATGTCCGGTCGATTTCAAAACCTGTGAAATCCAGTCCAGCCTTGTATGCCGCGATCCGGCTGCTGCCACTCCCTAAATGGGTATCCAGCACGCGCATACCCGGCGACGCATAACGCTGAAACAGCCAGTCATACAGCGCAACCGGCTTTTGTGTCGGGTGAATACGCACCTCATTGAGTGCCTTATTTCCTTGCTGAATATGCCCCTCCGCAACGCTTTTCCCCTGCAGCATACCGCTCCACATATACCGAAACAGACGCACGCTGGTAAACAGGTCGGTGGCGGCAATCTCGCAATCCGAGAAACTCGAGCTTTGGTTGCATTTGTCCCACACAATCCGGCCGGGCGCAAAATCATAGCTGAAATAATTGCAGCCCCAAATGATGTAGTGCTTCGACACTCGCCGCAATTCGTCAAAGTATGCCTTTCCCGGCACTTTCCATGCTGCTGATACAGGGTAATAATTGCGCCGCACTCTGGTTCGGCTTACGTTGGAGCCGTAATAGTGGCGGCGTTCCGGTCCGCTAAAGTACGGAGGGTCTACCACAGCGAGATCGAAACAGCCGTCTTGGAACTGCGCCATTCCCTCCATGCAATCCATGCAGTAGCAATGGTTGGTTTCAAGCATGGCCGTTGCTCTCCCGCTCCAGCAGCTACTTCCGCAGCTCTTTGAGCTTGTCCGTCAGCAGGCTCTCGGCCTTGCTCCCGGCTTTCAACTTGCCGCCCTTGTCGCAGAGATTGAAGCGCGGACGGTTGACATTGCCCATGCCCATGCTGCCGCCCGGAAAGAAGTCGTCGCCCTCATACCAGCTGGCCGTAAAGAACGAGCCGTCCGGCAGGTCGAGCCGGTACACACTAAGCCCGATTTCGGGCGCCTTGTGCCAGATACCCCAGCTGCGCCATGCGGCAAGGATAGCCTTGCGCTTGCTCTCATTCGTCAGGTTCAAGATGTTCTGTTTGGTCAACTCTAAAATCATACTTCCCCTCCCAGTTCTTTCAGCCGTACCATCGGGCACTGCTCGCATTTGTCTACCAACGCCTCATAGTCCATCTCAAACGGGAACTTGCAATACTCATCACAGAACTCGCTTGCAAGTTTGTTCACCGCCTGCACCCAGCAGCCTGTATGGAACACCGGCGCGACCCGCACGCCCTGTCCGCAAAATTTACACTTCGCCATGGTTCTCCTCCTCAAAACATCGTTTCAACTTCCCCGACGATCTTCTTCACCTCGGGGTTCTCGCCCTGCCGCAGCAGCTTCATTGCCGTACCGGCACGCAGCCACTCGGCCTCCTGCGCGAGGTTGCGCTCGTAATCTTTTTTCAGCTCCTGCTTATACGCCACGCCCCCCTCACGGGTCAGGCCGCCGTGAAAGTGCAGCTCATACAGCAGCCGCAGCGCCAGCCAGATCATGCGCTCGGCGGGTGTCAGACCGTCCGGCTCGGGTTTGCGGTCGTATGCCCGCTGGTTCATCTCCTCAAAGTCCATATCAGCCCTCCACCGGCTCGATGTGAATCCAGATGCCGGGCGTGTCCGCCCAGAATTTCTCCGTGATCTCCGAGCACACCAGCGCATCGTCCGTCCAGAAGTGCTCGGCGGTCATGCAGTCCTTGAGCAGCTTCTGCAGGTTGTCCGTATCCGGCTTTGTCGTGCGGTAGCTGCCGTCCGGGTGTTTTCCTCGCGGGAACAGCCACTTCACTACGAGCCGCACGCCGCCTGTATACGGCTGTTCCGGCCGGTGCTGCCCGAGGTGAGCGCACAGCTTTGCGCGGGCGGCGGCGAGCGCCTGCGGCTCGTAGAACTGCGGCTTGCCATGCAACACGCGCACCTGCTTCTCCTGCGCCGTACACGTCGGCGGGCGCATCGCCATGAAAAACTGCGTTACCATTTTCTTCTTCTCTCCTCTCGCGCGACGGGTCCAGTCGTGTGTGCGCTCTCCAACCATCTGTGAGGGGCGCCTCCAAAGCCCCCTCACATGGTGAGTGCGTTCACACACTGACCCACCTGGTTGTGTCACCTGTGACATTGCCAAAAATATATACGTAGTATATATATGGTCGTGGCGACACTGCCGCCATGACCTAAAATCAAGGTCGTGTCACAGGTTATGACAACAGCGCCACCACCTAAAACGCAAGGTCGTGTCAAAGGTCGTGACACTCTTGCCATGACCTTAAATTTCAGGTCGTGTCATTCAAGATTTTGCCAGTATTTTTATCTATCGTATATCCGTAGTCCTTGACCCAGCGGTAGACTGTCCGCTGTGCCGGTGCCTGCATTTCCCCGTCCTCGTTCTGCTCGGTGTAGTATTCGATCATGTCCTGCACGGTCGGTGCATCCCCGCCCAGGCAGAGGGCATTGTACGCCGTGTCGAACGCTTCCTTCTTGCTCTGCTTCGCCTGCTTTGCCTTGCCCTTGCGGGCCTTTGCGCCGCGCTGCCATGCCGGAGCAGCTTCGTCCGGATTGATGTCCTGCAAAGCGCCGTTGCCATCCAGCCGGTGCACCGGAAACTCGAACCACAGGTTGACCGGCGGGAACTTCGGGAACTCACGCAGCGTGCCCTCGATGCGCCACGCCGTCCGTGCCTGCACCTCTTTTCTCGTGTCCGCGATGCGGTCGAGCAGGTGATTGTAGTCCACGCGGGAGAGCAGCCGCTTGCAGGCATCCATGGCGGCACGCTGGCTGCACAGGTCGTCCTGCGATACCTCGTCGCTCTTTCCTGCTGCCTCGAGCGCCGCGCCACACACACGGCAGACGGCATTGTTCTCCATCTGCACGCGCAGGTCGTCCGACACCTCGAGTTCGATGAGGTCGAGCAGCGCATCCGGGTCGCGGGCGAACACGCCGGAACCGCTCGCGCGGTCCATCGAGCGCTTGCCGCCCTGTGCACCCTTTGAATGGTGGTGACAGTAGATGGTCGCGCAGCCGAGTTCGGTGCACACCTTGTCAAACTGGTTGCAGAAGTTCGCCATCTGATCGGCGGAGTTCTCGTCGCCGGTGATGACCTTGTAAATCGGGTCGATGATGACCGCGATGTAGTCCTTCTTGATGGCTCTGCGAATCAGCTTGGGCGTGAGCCTGTCCATCGGCACGGACTTACCGCGCAGGTTCCAGATGTCGATGTTGCCGAGGTGCTCAGGCTTCCAGCCGAGACAGCTGTACACATCCTTAAAACGGTGCAGGCAGGAGGCGCGGTCAAGCTCGAGGTTGACGTACAGCACTCTGCCCTGTGCACAGTCGAAGCCGAGCCAGCTTTTGCCCTCGGCGATCGCAATGGTCAGCTCGATCAGTGCGAACGACTTGCCCGCCTTGGACGGTCCGGCAAGCAGCATCTTGTGTCCCTGCCGGAGCACGCCGCCGATGAGTGCCGGAGCCAGCGGCGGCATCTCGTCCCAGACCTCGCTCATGCTCTCCGGGTCGGGCAGATCGTCCGTTGCGCTCTCGATGAACTCGCGCCACTCGGCAAAGTCCGTCTTGCCGATGTTGGTGTCGATGAGGAACTGCTTGTGTCCCTTTCGCAGCACGCCAGGCATACGCGACAGGCGCGACGGATTGCGGTTCTGCTGGTCGAGTTCCAGACCGTTCTTGCGGCAGACCGTGTACAGGTATTCGACCCGCTTGCGGTACTCTGGGTAGTCGGGTGCATCAATGTGTACAATGGCGTGCACGCTCTTGCCGCCCGAGTGCACCAGACACGCCACCGGCAGCTCCAGCTCGCGGATGAGCGCGTTCTGGCGGTCGATGTCCATGCCGTCGCACTCGACGAGCGCGTAGCGGAACGCGGTGACGTTCTCGTTGCGGATGCCCTTGCCATCGAGCGGGTTGAAGCGGATCCACGCGCCGACCGCCGGGTCGTAGTCACCGAGCACGCTGCCGATGTCGTCGCCGCAGGCAGAGAGCGCCTGCACCAGCTGACCGGCGGTTCGCGCCCAATCGCCCTTTGTCGGCATGGCCTTGCCGTCCTCGTTCGAGAACGAGCGGGTGACGTAGCCGACGTGCTCCTCGCTGTCGAACAGCGTTTCGAGGTAGGTGATGAGCTGCTGCGCCGGATGCCACTCGGCGGGTTCGGCAATCTCCTGCGCTTCGACCCAGTGCGGGTCAATCACGCGGTAGGGTTCGTTCCCGCCGATCTCATCGTCCCAGCCGAGTTCACAGTCGCCGCCGTTCGGCTGCCAGCCGCCTCGCTGCGCCATCTGCACGATGGTTCCCGCCGTGATGGGCGTGTCCGTGCCGCGAAAGCTGTCCCACTTGCGGGCGCACTCGCCGGTGCGGTAGCGCCCGCCGTCCCGTCTTGACCAGTCCTCCCACAGACCGACGGGATAGCCTGCTTCTTTCAGTCCCATGCCGACGCCGACCCACTCGCTGTACGAGAGTTCTCTCGGGTCGATGTAGTCCAGCGCCTGCCGGAGATCGAGTTCGTCCTGCTTCATTTATCCTCCATTATCCCATGTAGGTTTTCGGGTCGATGCCGCGCGGAATGCGCCAGCCGTTGGCGGCAATGCGGTCGATGAGCTGCTTTGCCTGCTCAAACTGCCAGGTGCCGACGTGCGTAAAGCCCTTGCCCTCCAGAAAGCGAATCTGCTTGGGCGTTGTCAGACCCTCGGTGCGGCGTGCCGCCAGACGGTCGAGCAGCTTTGCCGCCTTGCCCGCGCATTCGATCTCGTCCGGGCGGATGCCCCACTTTTCCAGTGCGCCGAGCTGCTTTTCGCTCGGCGGCGCGATCTCCCAGCCGAATGCGGGCGTGTAGCCTGCTAAATCCTCCGCCTGAATGGACAGCTCAAACTGTAACGGGTCCACCAGACGGCGCTTGCGGCTTTTCATCTCCGCCAGCTGCTTGGCGAGGGATTCTTCGCGCTGCTGCACCACATCGCTCTCGGCCTGCTCGGCGGCTTCCAGAATGTCCACCGGACCGCCCTGCTCGGCTGCACTCTCGGTCATGCTCTCGGCCACCTCAGCGGTTTCGCAGACCAGATGCGCCGGTCTGCAAAGCTCGTGCCGCTCGGTGTGCCACAGGAAATCCAGCAGCAGCAGGTCGGTCTTGCCGGGAAACAGGCGCGTGCCGCGGCCTACCATCTGGCTGTACAGGCTGCGTACTTTAGTCGGGCGCAGCACCACAACGCAGTTGACGCTCGGGCAGTCCCAGCCCTCGGTGAGCAGCATACTGTTGCACAGCACGTTGTACTCGCCGCGGTCGAATGCCGCAAGGATTTCCGCGCGGTCGGGCGATTCTCCGTTCACTTCTGCCGCACGGAAGCCGCGCGAACACAGAATATCGCGGAATTTCTGGCTGGTCTTAACGAGCGGCAGGAACACAACGGTCTTGCGGTCGGCACAGGTCTTTGCCATCTCGTCCGCGATCTGGTAAAGGTACGGGTCGAGCGCACTGTCGAGGTCGCCCGGCTTAAAGTCGCCGGACTGTACGCCGACACCGGAGAGGTCCATTTTGAGCGGCACGGTCAGCGCCTTGATGGGCACAAGGTAGCCCTCGCGGATGGCCTTTGTCAGAGAATACTCGTAAGCCAGCGACTGAAACACGCTGCCGAGGTTTCGCATATCGCCTCGGTCGGGCGTTGCGGTTACGCCGAGCACCTTTGCGCTGTCGAAGTGATTCAGGATACGTCCGTAGCTGTCGGATACCGCGTGATGCGCTTCGTCGATGATGATGGTGCCGAAGTAGTCCCGTGGGAACGCCGCCAGCCGCTTGGGCCGCATAAGGGTCTGCACCGAGCCGACCGCTACACGCAGCCAGCTGCCCAGACAGCTCTGCTCGGCTTTCTCGGTCGCGCAGGAAAGTCCGGTTGCGGTGTGCAGCTTGTCGGCGGCCTGATCGAGCAGCTCGCCGCGGTGCGCGAGGATGAGCACGCGGTCGCCCTGCCGCACCCTATCCTCTGCAATTTTCGCAAAAATGACAGTCTTTCCGCAGCCGGTGGGAATAGAAAGCAGGGTGCTGTCGTCACCCTGCTCCCAGCGGTTCTCGACCGCTTCACGCGCCGCCTGCTGATACGGTCGCAGTTCCATATTAGAATGCTCCCGGCGTAAAGCCGCCCGCCTGCTGCATGGACGGCGCACCCAGCGGATCGAGGAACTCGTCCAGATCGTTGGTTTCGCGGTCTGTGCCGGTCTTGTCCTTGTAAGTACGCTTGGTGATGCGGCAGCGGCCGGTCTTGCCGGTGACAGCCGCCCAGTTCATACGCAGCTTTTCGCCGTGCTGGCGCAGGCCGATGGACGTGAAGAACTGACACAGCTTCCACTCAAAGCGCTTAAGCAAAAACAGGTTGACGTTCATCTCGCTCTCGCCGTCCGGCGCATCCACACGCAGGTGCAGGATAGCCTGATTGCACGGCGCTACCTTTTCGCTGCCTGCGTAGCGGGCACGCTCAAAGCCCAGTACAGTAAACGGGTACTCGCCCGGCTCGAGCACACGGCGCGGACTGCCCTCGTTTTCGATCTCGTCTTCCCAGCCGAGCTCCTGATCCAGAATGTTGTCGTTCATAATAATTGTCCTCCTTGATTAAAACGGAATGTCCTTGCGCTCTTTCAGAATGACCTGATAGAGCTGATCCCACGCACCGATCAGGCAGCCGTTTACGAAATCCGCCGGATAGTCGGTGATCTCCATGCCGAGCGGGAAATATCCCTTGGCGGAAACGGCGGTCTGAATGTCGGTCGCGGTAACGTTGTTGGCCTGCATCAGGTCGCGCAGCGCCTGCGGGATACCTGCCGGAATGTCCGGCACGGTGCCGTCCGGTTTCGCCGGTTCGCTTACTGCCGCCTGTGCGGGTGCATCGGAAACGTCCTTACACTTATCCGGCGTTTCGTCCGAAAAATTGACCACAAACGGTTCATTCGGTTCAGTAATTGACCGAATATTTTTTTCGTCCCCGATGATATGGGCGATTCCGGCATAGTCGAACGGCATCTCGCCCGGCAGGCCGAAGCGGTTCTTGGCATCCCAGCACGGGTGATGGGTGGTGTACATCCGGCGCTCGCCGCCCTGCCCCTTGGTCTTGCCGTTCTCGGTCTTGACGGCGAACGTCTTGTAGTTGGCGAACAGCACCATGTCCGCCCACTCCTTGACGAGCGGCGCGGTCTTGGCGGACAGCTTCATCTCCCAGCGGTCGTATGCGCCGAGCTCGTCCGGCTGCTCAAATTTCCGCATCTTGGCGTGCGCCGTCACGACCACGTTCACGCCGCGCTCGACCAGCTCATTGAGCGTATTCAGCAGGCTGCCGAACTCCTCCATCAGATAGGTGTAGCCCTTGCCGTAGCCGAACTCCTCGATGCTCTTTTTCTGCGCCTTGTCGCAAACGTAGCGGCTGCACAGCAGCTCCGCCCAGTCCATCGTGTCGATGATGAGCGTGCCGCACAGGCGCGGGTCGGCAATGCACTCTTTGACCAGACCGAGCAGCATGACCCAGCTGGTCGGCTTAGGCGTGCGGGCGACGTCCATGTGCTTGGTGCCGCCCTCGGTGTCGATGAACAGCGGATTCGGGAACTGTGCGGCAAACGTAGACTTGCCGATGCCCTCCGGACCGTACACGACAACCTTGAGCGCGGTCTTCTGTTTTCCGCGGATGATCTGCATTAAAATGCACCTGCTTTCCATGTACTCTGCGGCTCGTCAGGTAAAGGCTGTTCCTCGCCCTGCACATAGCCGTCCTCGATGATGATGGAGCACTCGTCACCGGTCGAAACGCGCGTTGCGATGGCCTGTAAGCCCTCGCTCTCCAGCCACGCGCCGAACTCACGCAGCGTGCCGAGGTCCATCTGCTCCAGCTTGTCCAGCAGCACGAAGCCGCACTGCGGTTTCAGACAGCGCACAATGGCGGTCGCCACCCGCAGCTGCTCACTGCCGGACATATTATCCCATTTCTGGCCGTGATAGGTCAGTGCGCCGTCCGCAACACCGAGGCCCTCCATCGGCAGCTTGGCGCCGTCCAGCAGGGCGCGCTTGTCCTCGCGGAGCTGTTCAATTTCGGCGGTCAGGCTGTCATACTGCTGCTGATAGGCACGGGCATCCTCCTCGGCCTTTTCGCGGTTGAGGTTGTCGCGCACCTTGGCGTTGATGGTTTCGATGTCGGCAATGCTGCGCTCCAGCTCCTCGGTGCTCTCGTCCACCAGCTGCTCGGCGGTCTTGCGTGCGGTGGCAAGATCAGCCGTCTTGGCGGTGAGTTCGTCCTCGGCGGTTTGCAGCTGACGGTGCAGCTCATCCACACGCGCGGTCAGGGTGCTCACCTGCTGCTCGAGCAGGCTTGCCATCGCCCGCTTGCTCTGGTTCTCGCCGTTGCGGGCAAGGATCGCCTGCTGCTGACGGATGAGGTCACTTGCGGAGATGAGTTCGTCCGGTGCATCCGGCCAGTACGGCTGCTCTTTCGCATACTTTGCTTTCTGGTCGGCAATGCGGCCGATGGCAAGGCGCTCGTTGTACTGCTCCTGCTCTTTGCGCTCGAGCGCGGCAAGCTGTTCGCCCACGCCGATGATGCGGAGCAGCGTGTCCGCCTTTTCGCGGTCGCTCGCCTGCATAAAGCGCGGCAGATCGAGTGCAAGCTGCTCGATAAAGGCGTTCAGCAGCTGCTGTCCTGCCTTGCTGCCCGATGGATCGATGACCTTGAGGTCGCTGTTCTTGCCGCGGCGCTCGACGATCAGGCCGTTGGACAGCGTGACCTTGATGTGCGGCGGGATCGTGCTACCCTCACGGGTCGCCATAGAGGGACGGAATCGGTCGCCGCCGAGCGCCCACGCGATCGTGTCCAGCAGCGAGGTCTTGCCCTGGTTGTTGTTCCCGCCGATGATGGTCAGGCCGGTTGCGCTTGGATGCAGCTGCACCGCACGCACGCGCTTGACGTTCTCCGCCTCGAGCGAGGTGATCTTGATGGGGTCGGTCATGGTTACTCGACCTCCTTCATCAGCTGCTTCACAAGCTCTACCGGCACGCCACGGCGCAGCAGGTCGGCAATGTCGTCGCCGGTCAGCTTCGCGCCCTTGCGGACGAGTGCTGCATCGAGCGTTGCGTCCTCGCACGGCTCCGTGCCCCATGTCGGCGTGCCCTTGCTTGCGATTGCGCGGATCAGCTTAACACGGAACTCCTCGGCGGCGTTCTTGTCCTGCTCGCGCACGTTCGTGTAGATGGTCTTGATAGCGTAGCCGATCTGGCTGACTACCAGATCCATGCCGCCGGACAGCGCAACATCAGTGCGGTTGTTGTCGCCGTTTTCCGTACAGATAATCTTTACCATTGCAATTCTCCTAACTTCATGCTATTATGTGGTTGAATACATTTCTTTGCCGCTGATCGGGATTGCCGTCCTGGCAGCGGCGTTTTTCTGTTTTCACACCGATCTTTCGCGCTTGCGGCTGTAAAATCGGCTTGATTTCGCATTTTGCTGCATCTGACACGCGAGCGTCCGATGCCATCTGCGACAGAATATCGGATTCTTTTTTCTTCGTCCACATTCAGTCGCCCTCGTAGTAATGCTTCACGGCACTGCGTACACCGATGAGCATGACACCCAACAGCAGCGCCGCCAGAATCGTGTAACCGCCCATCGGCAGCTTGTCCATTTCAGCGTAGCCGCTGGCAGACAGCAGACCGAGGAATGACAGGCCGGTGATTGCTGCAGGGATATGTGTGTTCTTCATGATTACCCTCTCCTTCCTCAAGTCTTAACGCTCGCGGCATACGCCTTTGCGCGAATACGCTCGGCATAGGCCTCGATGCTGTCGATGTAGATGCGCCGTCGCCCGGCGTGGATCGTGGATGCCAGTTCTCCGGCTTTGCAGAGATTCAGGATCATGTTCTTGCCACAGTCAAGCATCTCGCAGGCGCCATCGTAGCTGACGGTTTCCTGGATAAGACGGCTTTTCATTGGAATCACCTCGCTCTCTTTATCTTCATTGCCCCTCCTCGGCCAGTGTGATATACTGGAAATCGAAAGGAGGGATATAAATGGATTTTAAGTCCAGTGTTGATTTGCACAATCGCGTCTATGAGCATATAGCCAATCCGTTTGGTGATGATTTAACCGCGGATCTCTCTGACCCTCACATGGCGGATTGGAAATACAAAAAGATCAAGGAGCAAATCAAACAGTTTGAAGATGGGTTAGACAACGACCACGAAATCGCTATCTGCCTGGCATCGTTTGGTACGGCTATAAAAATGGCAGTCCATGATATTGGTTTTCAGAATCCGGATATGCTCTATTTCTATGGCAAGGTCAACGATCAGGAAGCACAGCTCATTCAGCACATATCACAGCTGAATTTTCTTCTTTTGGCCGTGCCGAAGCCCAATCCGGCTGCGCCGCCGCGCCGTATCGGATTTACCTCTGATCGGGATTAGGTACCGACCATAGCTGCCGTGCATCTCTTCCCTGCGCTTTGGCGGTTTCGTATTCATCGCGCATCAGCAAAAATACAGCCGCCTGAATTTCTGGCAACCGTTGAAGTAACGATTCGATGGCTGCCAGTTTTTCTTTGATCTCTTTCAGATCGTTCATCGCTCCTCACCTCACTTTCGGGGTAGCCTCCTATTCCAGTCTGTGTTATACTGAGGGCGAAAAGGAGGGAATATAATGCGTGCACATGAAGCTTCTTCCGAATATTGTCCACATATCAGAGAAGAAGCCGCTATTGAGGTTAAAGTCGTTCATGTTCCGATTTTAGGAACTGCCGCACCTCAATACAAAAAGTGCGCTTTCGAGTGCTCGGTATCAGACTGTGATCTGAACGGTGTGGTTTCCTGTCCTCTGTTCAGGAAGGCTCCGAATGCCATCACTCGTTAAACCGCAGGGGAAGATTTGCTGATCGCAGGTCTTCCCTCCCCCTTTTTCATCACGGCGTCCAGCAGTTCTTGTGGATACCGCACGCACGCGGGGGTCTTTATGCTGACGCAGTCTGCCACGAAGGTTAACTCCACCGTTGGCATAGCTCCTCCGACTTGCCGAAACGTAACCGCGCTCACCATGTTAGAAATATCGGTGCCGTTCAGCAGTAACTTAGTCGCACACCCATTGCTGTCGGTTGTGATTTCAATATTGGCGTTCATCTTCTCACCTCGCTTTCTCTTTTACGCTTAAAGCGTTTTCTTCGGCAAAAAAATAAGGTTGTCGTACCGCACACGATAGACTTCCTCAATTTTTTTGATCTGCAGTGCATCTGGGAAACTCTTGCCGCGTTCCCAGTTGCCAATGGTATCTACCGTGACGCCAATATGCTCTGCGGCCTCTTTCTGAGTAAGAGGAATGTTCATTCTGGCAGCTCGTAATGTAATCTGCATTTCATTCACCTCCTTGTGTGACTATATCTTATCACGCTTAAAGCGTTATGTCAACGCTTTTGTCGTAAATATTTCATTTTGCTATTGATTTTTTTACGCCTAAGGCGTACAATGACAATATTAAATAGGAGGTGCGAAATGAGTGGATTGGGAAACAAGGAAATCTTCTCTCGCAATTTGCGCGCGTTGATGGAGCAAGCCGGCAAGGACCGCAACCGAGTATGCGACGACTTAGGCTTTAAGTACAGTACATTCAATGATTGGTATAACGGAAACAAGTATCCTCGCATCGATAAGATAGAGATGTTGTCCAATTATTTTGGAGTTATGAAATCAGATTTGATTGAAGATAAGCAATCGCTCCCCTCAAATGCTATCCCCGTTGATTTCTCTCACTTAAAGCGCATCCCCATTCTTGGCCGTATTGCCGCTGGTACTCCAATCTATGCTGAGGAGAACATCGAGGGCTACACCTTTACCGACCTCAACGGCGGTGCCGAATACTTTGCTCTGCGCGTGCGCGGTGACAGCATGAACGCAGTCCGCATTTATGACGGCGATATTGTTATCATTCGCCGACAGGATATTGTGGAGAATGGTGAGATAGCGGCCGTTCTGATCGACGATCAGGATGCAACACTCAAGCGTTTTTCCCGTACCGGCGATATAGTTACCCTTATGCCGCAGTCTACCAATCCTGTGCATCAGCCGTTTGTCTTTGACCTGAAGAAAACCAACGTAAAAATCCTCGGTTTGGTCGTAAAGGTCGAGTTCCAGCCGAGCTAAATAAAAAATCCCCATTCACGGATCTATTCGTGAACAGGGATAATACGAATAAAAAAGGAGGCTTATCTATGCCAAAAGAAAAACCTATCAAGGAAGTTATTCACGCCAAAGATACCGAAATCGCGGTATTGTCCTATGCACACTCGGATGATTACATCTCTTTGACGGATATTGCCAAGCATAAGAACCCAGAATTTCCTGCTGATGTTGTGAAAAACTGGCTACGAATTCGCAGTACAATTGAATTTCTCGGACTGTGGGAAGAATTAAACAACCCTAATTTTAACATGGTCGAATTCGACCAGTTTAAGAATGATGCTGGGTCGAATGCATTTGTACTTTCTCCACAGAAGTGGATCAAATCCACAAACGCTATCGGCATGGTATCCAAATCCGGACGCTATGGCGGTGGAACATTTGCGCACAAGGACATCGCTTTTGAATTTGCCTCGTGGATTTCTCCGGAATTCAAACTCTATGTCATCAAGGATTACCAGCGCCTAAAAGATGATGAAAACCACCGTCTCGCACTCGACTGGAGCGTAAACCGTGTTCTTGCGAAAACGAATTATCGTATTCATACAGATGCCATCAAAGCAAACCTCATTCCACCTGAACTACCTAAAGAACAACAGCGCTTTGTCTATGCTGACGAAGCCGATGTGCTGAATGTAGCGTTGTTTGGAATGACCGCCAAGCAATGGCGTGCTAAGAATCCAGAACTCAAGGGCAATATGCGTGATTACGCTTCTATCGAGCAACTGCTAGTCTTGGTCAACCTCGAAACGATGAACGCCCTCCTTGTCGAGCAGGGCAAGTCGCAAGACGAACGAGCGCACTTCTTGAACCAGCAGGCCATCAAACTGATGCGTAAGATTAGCCATGATAAAGGTGCTCGCGATCTGCAGCAGCTTAACAATGCACCGCAGCTTCCCTCAAAATAAAATCCCACCCACGGCACTACCGTAAGTGGGAAGGTATCTCGATCATGCTGCTGCACTATACCGCAGCGTGTACTTCTTGCCCCGGTACTCAAAGCAGTCCGGGTATTCGTGGCGTTCCAGCCACAATCTGACCTTAGCAACGACCGACTTCGTATACTGCACGTTCGTTCCGGCGTGGCCGCTGACGGCGCTCTGGAACGGCGCAAGCTCCTTTTCCTCCGGCAGTACGTCCACCTGCGCGATGATCGCCGAGATTGCGTGTGCGTGCGGCTTGCCCGATCGGGACAGAACGCCGAGCTGCATAGCGATCGCAGTCGCATCGAACAGCTGCTTGTTCAGCGTTACGCCCTCCAGCGGGATTTCCACACCCACCGGCGCGTACAGGCTCTTCATGGCAACAGCGACGAACTGCGGCGCCATACCGGCCTCTTTTAGTGTCTGGCGGATAATGCGTGCCGCGCTGTTGACCTCGCCGAGCCGCTTCTGCGATACCTTCGGCGCCGTGTACTCGCCGTGCTTGCGGATTGCAGGCAGCACTTCGGACGTTACCCAGCGCTTGAATGCTCTGGCCGTCGGCAGCTTGCTCGACAGGATAAGGCTGTACAGGCCGGACTCATTGATAAGAACAGGCGTCTGGTCTCTACCGATGGAGTCACGAATCGTTACCCCATCTGTCTTATCTTCAGCATCTACATGATCGGCGATTGCCTTGCGAGAGTTAGCGTAGCCTAAAATCTCTGCTACGTCCTTGCCGACAAACCACGGCTCGCCGTCTTTGGTCAGCGTGCGAACCTCGCCGAACTGGTCATTTGCGAAAATCTGAATTTCATTGCTCATTGCATTGTCCTTTCGTCCATAGATGGAAAGGAGCGGCGGGAGCATACCCCGCCATGCGTTACTCCAATGCCGTTCCCCATTTCGGGGTGAGCGCGCTCAGTTGTAATTACAGGTGGTATCTTACCGCAGGACCGCGATTCTGTAAATTGACAAAATGACGGCGAAGAAACTCCACATTCGCATTTTCGGAACTTTTCGAAGATGCTGAAAAATGAAATCGTGTGCCTATGCGTTTTTATTTCCGCGCATTCCGTTATGTGCTGTTATATCCGCTCAGTGTCATTCAAAAAATTCTTGTAAGTTTTCAACAAAATAATTTTCAAAAAAAAATCCCGCCCCGGTGCGCCAACACCGGAACGGGACGGGGTACTGATAAACCTACCAAGCCATCAGTACCCCTATTTTACCATACTTTTTTCATGGTGGAAAGGGGTTTTTCTTATATGGTATGGAATGAAAAAGGAAAAGGCTGGGGTGCTCGTGCAAGCTGGTTCGACGAATCCGGCAAGCGGCACCGCAAGTCAAAGACGTGGTTCCGCACCAAGCGTGAGGCGATCGAGTGGGAACAGCAGTATCTCAGCGACCATGCGGACCGCGCTCCGGATGCCGACAACATGACCGTGCGGCAGCTTCTGGAGGCATACATCACCTCATGCGAGCTGCGCGGCCGGGAACCAAATACGATCCGCGGCTACTCACATTGCGCCGAGCGGCTGAACCGGCACATCGGGGACAAGCCGATCTGCAAGCTGAATCGGATCCTGCTCGAAACCGTCTATGCACAGATGATTGCACAGGCTGTGGATAACGGCAAGCCGATCCGCGCCGGTACGGTCGCCTACGCGCACCGCGTACTCAAGGCTGCCTGCAATTACGCAGTCGAGTGTAAACTGCTGACGGACAACCCTTGCAGCAAGGTCATGCTTCCCCGGGATGACGAGCCTTTTGTGCCGTCCATCCTTGGGGCGGAGCAGGCGCACAGTGTGCTCACGCTGCTTGCCGGGCATGACGGTCAGCTGTATCTTGTCGTGCTGCTGTGCGTTGTCTACGGCCTGCGGCGCGGCGAAGCTCTCGGCCTGCGCTGGTCTGACATCGACTTCGCAAACGAAACCATTACCATCGCCGGGCAGTACACTTACGACGGCGAGGAGAAACCGGTCTGGAAGCCCAAGCTGAAAACCTCCAAGAGCCGCCGCACGCTGTACCTTGTGCCCTACATCAGAGAGGAGCTGCTGGCCGTGCGTGCCGCTTTCCCCAAGGACCGCATCGTGCAGTATGTCTGTGAGCTGGACGGCGTGCTCCCTACGCCGAACGCCATCACGAAGCGCTGGGAAAACTTCCGAGCGAAATACGGCTTTGACCAGGTGCGTGTGCACGACCTGCGGCACTCCGCAGCGACCATGCTCATCAAGTCCGGCGCGGATCTGAACACCGTCAAGAATATGCTCGGCCACACGAAGATCGAAACCACCGAACGCTACCTGCACACCGACTTTGAAACGGCTGCTGCCGCCACCCAGAAGGTCGTTGCCGGTATCTTCCCCGAAACAAAAAACGAACAAAAAGAGAAGTCCTCCGGCTCGTAACCGGAGGACTTTTTCAGTGAAGTCGGGCCATTTTTGGGCCATTTTCGATTTTTACCCTGTGTATGTCAGAAATTTACTTGCAACTTTTCCGCGCCGCAGATAAACAAAAAGAGCTGAAACCTTACGATTTCAGCTCTTTATGGCGGAGAGTTAGGGATTTGAACCCTAGAGACGCTCATCACGCCTACACGATTTCCAATAATTCGCAAAAGAATTTACAAACATTTATCAGACGTTATACAGGCGTTTTAGCGGTTATATCACGGTGTTTTTGCAACTTTTACAAACAGTGCTTTTCATATCAGCACAAAAGTTGGGCCATTTTCGGGCCATTTTTCCGGTTACTTCTCCATCGCCTCGGCCAGATTCTTCACGAGCTGCTCGCCGTACTTGTATGCGAGCAGATACTCGATGGTCTTTTTCTCCAGGCCGGCCTTGGTCTGGATTTTTTCGATTGCAGCCTGTACTTCCGGGTCCTGCGGCTTGGTCGGCTCTGCCGGCTTGGCAGTCGAAGTGTCATACTTAATGCCCAGCGTATCGAGGATACCCTTGGCGTATGCGATGCCGAACGCCTGCTGCTTTGCCTTGGTGCCCGCCTGTGCTGCATCAGCCTTGGTGTCCACGAACACGCCCTCGCAGATTACCGCCGGACACTTGGTATCGCGCACGAAAGCGTAGTAATCGCCACGCTGGCCCTGTCTGGTCTTGCAGCCGCGGCTGTTCTGGCCGATCTTGATAACCTGCTTCTCAATGTTCTGCGCGAGCATCTTGCCGGTGCCGCCGTGGATGGTATAGAATACCTCAAAGCCGTCACCGCCGCCGGAGTTGTTGTGCACGTCGATAGCCAGATCAGGCGCGTAGGCATTGCACTCGCGCACCTCCTCGTTGATGGGGTCCTCCTCGTCCTTGGTGCGGCTCATGCGTACCTCAACGCCATGTGCGGTGAGATAATCGCGGCACGCCAGAGCCATCACGAGGTTTGCTTCCTTTTCGACAATGTAGCCGACCGCGCCGGAATCAGAACCGCCGTGGCCGACACCGATAAATACCTTCTTGCTCATCTTGTTCTCCTCCTTCGGAGTCGTTGTCTTATTTTTACGCTTAATGCAGACTACGCTGCACACCGGCCTGCCGTTCGTACCCTCTTTTTCCGGTGCGAACAGGTAGCCGTCCGACACACGATACATGCCGGTGCTGCCACCTGCGTCCTGAACGAGCAGCAGCTTGACATCATAGTGATCCCGGACGTACTGTGCAACCTCGTACTCCGTATGGCTTGCAGAGGTCTGCACATGGATGTATCGGCCATCTGTCAGCAGGCCGCACATATTTCTGCTGCGGCGGTCGGATTTACCGAGAGTGCTGGATACCTTGCCGTCCTTGACGGCCAGCTTCCAGCCGCTGACCGCATTGCTGGAATCCAACACCAGCCGCTCAGGCGTACCGCCATAGCCGCACTCCCGACCTTTGGCTTTCAGATACTGCAAGGTGCGTCCCTTGATAACGCCGTAGCGGTCGCTTCCCTGCCCTGTCATGTTGAACAGCGCGAGGTTGTAAACGATGTCCGCACTCTCGTCTGCCGCCCACTGCCGGAGGGTCTTTGCAGGCTTGCCGACGGCACTGTACGGTGCCGCCGCAAACCAGATGGCGTACTGACTGCGGTCGTAAATATCGCAGCGAATGCTCATGCTTCATTCTCCTTTCATCTACTTGAAAGAAACTTTCAAGTCCATTTTACTCCGCTGAGGGCGCAGTGTAGCCCTTTGCCCGTGCGCTATCAGAAATGCCGGAAGTGGTCGGGTCATTCAGCGCACTCCAGATATTGCTTGCCACCAGGAACAGGCAGTACGGATTGCTGAACGCGCCGGTAATAACGTTCCACAGCCCCGCCCACGTTGTCATATCCGCAGCGGTCAGACCGCGGTACGCCAGAACGGTCGCAAATGCGCCGGTCAGCACCTGCACCCAGAACACCGGGTTCTTCAGACGAATTTTCCAGTTCATATAAGTACCTCTCTTTCTCAGTTCAAACCAAGCTGCTGTGCGATATAGCCGATGAAAATGCCGACGAGCGCCGTCGCGCCGTAGGCCACGAT
>OIXV01000454.1_pt1 | contig 39704 bp, 43 predicted proteins | sample 1587771 | NCBI WGS metagenome assembly OIXV01 (sample SAMEA3888893, study PRJEB22519) | human gut metagenome | biome: human gut; feature: human-associated habitat; material: faeces | place: Denmark | collected 2010
TACTAGAAGAACAATTAATGAATTTTTCCGAATTAGCGAGTTTAGGACTAACAGCGGAGTCCGTTAGCCACGAATTCTCTTCTATAGCAGATAGATTAGCAGAAAGAGCATCATTCTATGGAGCTAAATTACACGGGAAAAATATCACAGATTCAGACTTATATGTATTTTTTGAATATATTAATTCTACTGTAAATGGTCTCAAGATACAACTAAAGCACCTTGACCCTACTTTAAAGTACAATAGAGAGAAGAAATCAGAAATAAAACTCTCACTTTTTTTTAAAGAAGAAAGTGAATATTACAAAAATAGATTACAGAAAAACAGCATTGATTTTACCATTTTTCTGGAAGATGATTTCTCAATATCTATTAATCGGGGGAAAATTGTTCAAATAATTGACAATTTAATTTCAAATTCGGAATATTGGTTAATTAAATTAAAAGGTAACGATCCCAATTGCAAGCCTTCAATCACAATAAAAATAGAATCACCTTGGATATATTTTTACGACAATGGTTATGGGATATCCCCTGCCATTGAAAATATGTTGTTTGAGCCATTTGTAACAACTAAACCTAAAGGAGAAGGTAGAGGACTTGGACTATTTATCATCCAACAATTATTAGATTCTTCCAAATGCACAATAGCTCTGGAACCTTTCAGAAATGAACATGGAAGAAAATATATTTTTGCTATAAACTTTTCAAATATTATCAATGAATACAAGTGAACAAAAAGTTAGTTCTGTTGAAATTAACTGTAAATGTGAAGCACAAGCAAAAACTGCTATATTGAATTTTCTAGATAAGCTAGGAATAAAAAAAATAGTGTATGTTGATGATCGATGCTCTATTAATGAATTAAAAGAAGCTTTTGTCGGTAAATTAAAAGCCCATTACAATAATAAACCATGTGAATTAGATTTTCTAAATTGGGAACTCCCAGAAGCTGTTTTTGAGGAAGTGAAATAAGCACATAGAGAAATAAGAATACAATATCAAATGGAAAGCGTGTAGCTCAATGAGTTACACGCTTTTCTTGTTTTTGGCCGTACACAATAATATTGCTATCTTTGCGTTATTATTATAAACATCTGTACCTTATTTGTACCTGTAAGAAAAAGTAGATATGATGAGAAGAATAGATATTAAGAACTACAAAATGAATGAATTATGGCAGTAGCAAAGTATAAGATAGTACGGAAATGTCCTGTGTGCGGAGAAGAGTTCTTCGCAAGGACTTTGGAGTCCTGGTATTGTTCACCCAAATGCTCCAAGGTGGCGTGGAAGCGTAAGCATGATGAAGAAAAACGCCAACTTGAACTGGACAAGATTGTAAGCAATATGCCCAAGTCTAAAGAGTATATCAGCATAACGGAAGCGTATGCTATGTTTGGTGCAAGCCGCTCAACCATTTATAGGCTCATCTACATGAAAAAGATTTCCTTCATTGAGCCAGAGAAAGGAATACGACTTGTATGCAAAGGAGAACTAATGAATCTGTTTCCGTTAAGACAGTCTCCGCTTGACACCAAGCCAAGGAAACCAGTTACCATGTACCGCATGGAACCAGAGGATTGCTATACAATAGGTGAGATTTCCAAGAAATTTCATCTGGATGACAGCACCGTGTATGCTCATATACGAAAATACTCAATACCGACCCGGCAAATCGGTAATTATGTGTATGCTCACAAGGAATCAATAGACAAACTTTATAAAGATATAAAACCATTATGAAAAGATTAGATTATACTAAAGTCTCCGTCAAATTAAAGAAAAGTGAGTGGAGAGATGAGTGGTTCATCTATCTTGAAGCTTATCCTGTTTATGAGACGGGAAATGACAAACCCAAACGAGTGCGTGAATATCTCAGGAGGTCTATTACTACCCCTATATGGGATAAACGACGAAGCGAGCGAGCCGTTGCTGGTAGAATAAAGTACAAGCCCAAGCGAGATGACAATGGCGTTATTCAGTGTAAATCCAAGCAAGATATGGAAACTTGCCTTTATGCGGATGGCGTTCGAGTCCTGCGTCAAAAAGAGTACGACAACATGGCTCTCTTTACTGACCAGCAAATGGAAATGGCAGAACAAAGCGAACGCTCAAAATGCAATGTTCTGGAGTATATTGAGAAGTTAATCAAAGAAAGAGAGGAAACTGCGTCAGAATCGATAGTTGTCAACTGGCGCAGATTGCACACACTGTTGTCAATGTTTGCCAAGTGTGACTACATACAGTTCTCGCAGATTGACATGAAGTATATTGAGGCATTCCGTTCCTTCTTGATAAAGGCACCGCAGGGTGGTTCTAAGAAAGGAACTATTTCAAGGAATACGGCATCGACGTACTTCTCTATCTTCAAGGCGGCACTCAAACAAGCTTTCGTGGATGGCTATCTGAATTGTGATATTGCTGCCAAGGCTAAAAATATCATGTTTCAGAGTGCTCGAAGAGAGTATCTGTCACTGGAAGAACTTAATATATTGGCAAAGACTCCGTGTGATGATATACTAAAACGGGCAGCCTTGTTCTCTGCACTGACAGGAATGCGACATAGCGATATTCAAAAGCTTAAATGGTCAGAGGTTGAAGAATACAATGGTGGGTACCGTCTCAATTTCACTCAGCAGAAGACTAAGGGCGTTGAATACATGCCTATATCGCCACAGGCATACAAGCTTTGCGGTGAGCGCAAGAAAGACGGAGAACTGTTGGTGTTTGCCGGACTGCCTGACCCTTCATGGATATCTAGGCCTTTGGAACGGTGGGTAAAAGCATCAGGGATTACCAAGCACATCACCTTTCATTGCTTCCGCCACACCTATGCAACGTTACAATTGGCTAACGGTACAGACATATATACCGTAAGCAAAATGTTAGGGCATACCAATGTAAAAACCACGCAAATCTACGCAAAAGTAATTGACAAGAAGAAAGATGAAGCTACAGAAGCTTTTAAGTTGGACATAGATGAATAGTGATTATCATTTGTAAGCACTTAGTATAGAAGACCACTTGTATCAATAAGTCCTTTATTGTACAGGTGGTTTTTAGTGCCTTTCATTTTCAACATTCTATGTAATGATGCTATTGTTTTGGCACTTTAACCTTTCGTGGAAACCAAACATTTATAACAATAAACAGATAAAAATGAAAAAAGACAGCCTTTTTTGGCTTCTCTCTTTTTGAAGAGAGCAAGCGTGTCCACAAACATGTGGAGTGTACAGAAGACTTCTACAGAGAACTGTATGAGTTGTTTGAGATCGCAAGAAGTTGGTATCTTCAAGCTGAAAAGAATCATATGAAGACAGAGTACTTCATAGAACTATTTGAGCGCAGTCACCAATATATTGACTGTGATTGTGCACGTTGTAAGAACTCGCGACAGATGGCAATTGGCATTATTGGTACTTTGTTTAGAGACTCTAAGTGTGTGTCAATAATCAAGAAAAAAGAAGATTATTCCAAGCAGGAACTTATTGAGTTGTTTCTTCAACATGTGGGTACTGGTCTGCCAATCCTTACCCGAAAGAAATCGTCCATCCTCACTTTGGGATGCCAATTGTCAGACAGACAGATGGATTTGTTGGTAGAACTTGTCCAAAGTCACGACATATTTGATTTTGCCGACAACAGTGATGTGCGTAGCGAGTTGTGTCGCCTATTCAAGTGCGACTTGGACGCATCTATCCGTGTAAAGAATGTACGTAATGTAGCCGTACTGTTTGACGCTATGGCTCAATACCATTTGATAAACAATAATTGGCAATATGTCATGGGAGAAGGTCGCTTCTTAACCAGTATCAAAAAGGATGGAACAGAGAAATTCATAACTTCAAGTTGTCTTTCCTCTTCTCTTTCAAGGATAAGAAGAAACGTTTCCATGACAGCAAGTCAATATGCCATCTGCAAATCCATCGAACAGATATTAAGAGAGGAATAAATCACAATAATTCTGCTAAATGAAAGTAAAAACGTGATAGTTTGGTTGATACTGCCTTACTATCACGTTACTTTTTCTATTTAGTGACAGTCTCCCCATAACTTTGCATCAAAAATCATAAAAAATAATTAGCATGGAAGAAAATAGTATAAGATTTGAAGATATTCCCAACGCTATAACGGGGGTACTGAAAAAGCTGTCATCATTAGAAGACAAGATTGATGGTATATATGAACTTGTTCAATCAGAAAAAGAAGAAACATGGTTTACGGTTGCTGAATTATGTGCTTATCTCCCAACACATCCGGTAGAGCATACCATATATTGCTGGACAAGCAATCGGGAAATACCGTTTCACAAGAGAGGCAAACGCATCATGTTCCTCAAATCTGAGATAGATGAATGGCTTCAAGGAACCAAGGGCAAATCGAAGAACGAGATTCAAAGAGAAGCAGAGGAATATGTACTATCTACACAAAGAAAGAATAGACGGCTAATATAACCGTGCTACTGTCTGTAAACAATTTAATTAAGGTACGTGACACATGAATGAAAGACATTTTAGACTCTATGAGCGAATTGTCGCAATAGAAGACAGTTTGGAGGCTTTGGGACCTATTGACAAACTAATAGAGCGAATCGAGGAATTGGAGAAGATGGTCAAGCAGACCAAAACCGTCTTGGGGTTTGACGAAGCATGTAAGTATATTGGTGTTTCTGAAAGCCTGCTATACAAACTTACAGCCGCAAAAGAAGTTCCACACTATAAGCCAAGGGGAAAAATGCTGTATTTTAATAGAGAAGAAATCGACAAGTGGCTGCTCCAAAACAAACAAGAGGTCATTGGAATGGTAACGAAAATAGAAATTGATAATCCGAAAGAATGAAAATGGAAGAAAATAACAAACATGTACAGCCTAACTCAAAAGAGGAAGGAGTACAGCGTCTCAATCGCATATTGAGCGAATCGTTGATAAAGGCAACAGATACTTATAAAACACCTCCTCAGATTATATGGGTTGATAATTCCAGCATAGCCACATTGGGCAACTTCAGTGCTTCTACTGGTAAGGCAAAGGCGAAAAAGACCTTCAACGTGTCTGCCTTGGTAGCCGCTTCCCTCGCCAACGGCAAGGTACTGAACTATCGCGCCAGTCTGCCAGAGGGGAAACGCAAGATACTGTATGTAGATACGGAGCAGAGCCGCTATCACTGCCATAATGTGCTGGAGCGCATCCTGAAGCTCGCTGGTCTACCTACAAGCATCGACAACGAGAACCTTGACTTTATCTGTCTGAGAGAGTACACGCCCTCCGTCAGGATAGAGGTCATAGACTATGCGCTTGCCCAAGACCAAAGCTATGGACTGGTCATCATCGACGGAATCAGAGACCTGCTTCTCGACATCAACAATGCGGGAGAATCGGTCGAGGTCATCAACAAGATGATGGAATGGTCATCAAAGTATGACCTGCACATCCATTGCGTATTGCATCAGAACAAGGGCGACAATAACGTGCGCGGGCATATCGGTACGGAGATGAACAACAAGGCAGAGACGGTGCTTGTCATCACCAAGAGCACCACCAATCCCGACATCAGCGAGGTGAAGGCGATGCACATCCGTGAGAAGGAGTTCAAGCCGTTTGCCTTTACAGTCAATGAGGAAGGGTTGCCAGAGATTGTCGAGCACACGCCGGAGAAGGAAGAAGGTGACAAGCAACCGTCAAGGTTTACTTACCAAGACTTGACATCCGAACAGCATAACGAGGCGCTGACGGCTGCATTCAAGGAGAAACCTATCAAAGGATTCGATCGCATGGTGGAGGAATTAACGCAAGCCTATGCAGACATTGGCTTTAAGCGTGGCAGAAGCGTCATCATCAAAATGCTGAAATACCTGATTAACGAGCAAAAGCTCATAGTGAAGCGGGATAATCATTACTATTTCGGATATACACCTGCCGAGATTGACCTGTTCCATGAAGAGGAATAAAAACAGTTCAGAAACCAGTTTAGTTTACGTCCGTACCTATATATAAGAAATAAGGCCAAAGTAAACCGAAATCGGAGGCTGAATTGGGAAGCGGAAAAGTAGTTTAGCAAATGGTTTAGTTTACGGGTGTGCCTATATAGGAGAAAGGGTAAAGTAAACTGTTTCCATGGACAAAGTAAAACCGAACAAATGAAAGTACAATGAATATTGAACAATCGAAGAAACTGAGCATTATAGACTTCTTAGACAAGGAGAATGTAACGCTGAAAAAGAAGAAGGGCAATGCCTACTGGTATCTGTCACCCTTCAGGGACGAGAAGACCGCATCGTTCAAGGTCAGCAAGAAGGAGAACCTGTGGTACGACTACGCCATTAAGGAGGGCGGTGACCTTGTGGAGCTGGTAAAGCGTATGTATAACAAACAATCCGTTTCCGATGCCCTTGCCTACCTTGCGTCCAAGAGTATTGCCACTGTGGATAAGGCAATCGAGACCGCTATCGCAGCCAAGGAATACACGACAACCAAGATGAACGATGTGAAGCTGCTCCCACTGAGCAACCATTCTCTGCTGTCCTATTTCAGTAGCCGACGGATAGACATCACCATTGGCAGGATGTATTGCAGGGAGATACACTACAAGGTTGAGCAAAAACATTACTATGGCATTGCCTTTGGCAATCTGAGTGAAGGACATGAGGTGCGCAATCCCTATTTCAAGGGCTGCATCGGGCATAAGGACATCACCCTGCTTGCCCATACGTTCAACGAGTGGCAAAACGGTTGTCTGGTCTTTGAGGGCTTCATGGACTTCCTTGCTTATATGACCCTCGTTAAACAGCAAGACCGATGGTTTGTCGTTGAAAGCCCTTGCGACTATATGATACTGAACTCAGTCGCCAACCTCAAACAGGCATTGCATTACCTTGACCGTTACACCCACATCCATTGCTTCCTCGACAACGACCAGGCAGGACGCAAGACGGTTGAGAGCATCAGCAATGTATTCGAGTACAGGGTGACGGACGAGTCCTTCAGATATGCCGACTACAAGGATGTCAACGACTATCTGATGAGGAAGAAACGAACGGCATCTGAATGACATTATAAAGACGAAAACACCATCATTTGATGCAAAAATGGCTCAAATGCATTGAAATTACATATCAAATCTGCACTTTTTCGCCCAAACATGCTTGATTCTCAATTATTATCCTTATTTTTGCATCGTTTTAATACATTATTAAAATGTAGCAGAATGGAATTGAAAAAAGAAATAAGGATATTGGGCAGACGCTTTGAGGTGGAACCTCGTGCCAAGGAAAGCCTGAAAGGCATCACGGTTGGCGAGAAACTCTCATACCGTTTCTATGATGGCACATACCAAGGCACGCCCCTGCTGTTCGTTGAGCCCAAGAAGGGCAATCCCTCTCCACGGACTTGCGCCATCACGGGCAAGCGGTTGACCGAAGCCCTGGGACTGCCTGCGGTGTTTATCCTTGCGCCCGGACCCACCTACGAGCGACACAGACTGGCAGACAAAGGAGTCTTCTTTGTCATGTCCGAGGAATATGCCCATCTGCCAGGCATCATAGCATTGGAGAAGACAAGCAACAGGAAGATTGCCGAAGTATTGACCCCTGTGGCGCAATACATACTACTCTATCACCTACAGGTGGGCAGTATTGAAGGAATGTCGCCAAGGGATATTGCACCGTTGCTTCCATATTCTTACGAAAGCGTCACGTTGGGTGTCACCTGTCTTGAAGATGTAGGACTGTGTCAAAAGATTCAGAACGGACAGCGCAGCAAGGTGGTACACTTCGAGTTGAAGGGCAAGGAACTGTGGGACAAGGCTCAGAACGTCTTGCTGTCACCTGTGGAGAACCGCATCTTTTGCGATGACATACGCTTGGATGCGGAATACCCCGTATGCGGCATCAATGCCCTGGCACATTATTCCATGCTTAATCGTGACCGGGAAGAGATGATAATGATGACAAGCAAGGAATATCGTGCCGTCAAGTCGGCTGATGTCATGGAGAATCCCAACATCTATGACGGCAACTATATCATAGAGGTATGGAAATACCCTGTTGTCAGCAAAATGGGCGACAAAAGCCAGTGGGTTGATCGCCTTTCCCTTGTCCTTTCGTTGAGAGATGATGATGATCCGAGAGTAGAAAAAGAAGTAGAACGAATAATCAGTGAACAGAAATGGAAGGATTAGTCAAGTTCCGTGAAGCATTTGCGGAATACTCAGAAAACTATGTGGTGATAGGCGGAGCAGCCTGTGACATCACCATGACCAATACCGTGGTGCGTCCACGCGCCACACACGACATCGACATGATAGTCATCGTAGAGAACATGACCGAGGCTTTCGCCAATCGCTTCTGGCAGTTTGTGCGGGAGGCTGGCTATCGACCTGAAAAGAGGAAACAGGAGGCTGGTGAGCCACCAAGGTATGAAATGTATCGTTTCCTTGATGGTAAAGACGGCTATCCCGAGATGATAGAACTGCTGTCACGCCACCCCGACGTGCTTGGAGAGCCAAAGGGATTTGTCATAGAACCTATCCCGACCGATGAAGATGTGTCGAGTCTTAGTGCCATCATCATGGACGATGATTACTATCACTTTACTATCGCACACAGCCAACTGACTGATGGCATACGCCATGCCAATTCCGCTGCCTTGATAGCACTGAAGGCAAGAGCCTACCTAAATCTCATGGCAGACAAGCGGGACGGCAAGCATGTGAACACCAAAGACATCAAGAAGCACCGTTCGGACATCCTGAAAAATGTGGTCATAATGACTGAGGACAACATTGAGGCTCCTGCTTCAATAGTGGCATGTATAAGGGAGTTTGTCGCCTCCATCAGAGCCGACTGGTCAACTCTCGCAGAACCATTGTCAAAGTCACTCGGTCAAGACGAGGCATTTGTGACCGGACTGTTAGATCAACTGGATGAATTGTTTATAGAAGCATGACCAATATGAAGATACAATACGCATCCGACCTGCATCTGGAGTTTGCCGACAATTGGCGGTATCTGAAAGCCCACCCCTTGGAGGTGACGGGCGACATACTGCTGCTTGCCGGCGACATCGGCTATCTCGGCGATGACAACTACTCCAAGCATCCCTTTTGGGACTGGGCATCGGAGAACTACAAGGAGGTGCATTGCTGCATGGGCAACCATGAGTTCTACAAATATTATGATGTGGCGACACTGCCCGACGGCTATCTCTTGGAGGTACGTCCCAATGTATTCAGCCACTACAACGGTATTGCGAGGATTGGCGACACCGACATCATCCTCTCCACCCTTTGGTCGAGGATTCCTTTGGAGGACGCTTACTTCACCGAGCAAGTGATAAGCGACTTCCGCCGTATATTATATAAAGGTGAGCTGATGACCCATGCCCAATTCAATGCTGAGCATGAACGTTGCCTCACCTTTATCAAGGATGCAGTGGCATATTCGCAAGCAGCCCATAAGATTGTTGTCACCCATCATGTACCATCGTTCCGTATGCTCCACCCAAAGTTTCAAGGCAGCAAGGCAAACGTGGCGTTCACCGTAGAGTTGGAGGACTATATCACCGATAGCGGCATAGACTATTGGATATACGGACATTCGCACACCAACATCGATGCCAGGATAGGCAACACCCAATGCTTGTCCAACCAGTTGGGCTATGTTTTCTCTAACGAACATCAGGACTTCTCCCATGGCAAGTACCTGACCATATAGCCATCCACATTTTTTTCATCCACCCTCTTTACAAGCTCTTCCCTATCGGAAGGGCTTTTTTTGTGCCTTTCGAGTTTGATTTTTGAGTATGATTGCGAGTGTAATCAAAATTAGAGTTAAGATTTGGCTCCGCGGAAAGTCATTTCGGTTTAAGATTGAAGAAAAGGTAGTTCCTTTGCATCGGCAATAAGCCAAACCATAGTAAAATCAAACTTGAAAATATGAAGTCATTTGTAATATTCGCCATTGTCGTGACCATAATCTATGTCATCTACTATACGGTCATCATCGTGCAGGATCTGTACGGAAAGCCCAAGGACGAGAAGTCACAGGGCGAGTCGTTTGATGTCAGTGACATGACCGACGAGGAAGAGTCGATAGCGGTCAGCGAGAGCGACGGTGGTTTCAGCGTAGGCGACAACCAATATGAGACAGCCTACGAGGAGAAGCAGCTTGCAGAGCCTACAGAGGAGGCAGCCGCCACTGCGGAAGAGAGCAAGCCTCATGTGCTTGAAAAGATACAAAGCGCAATCGAGAAGAAGATGGAGGAAGTGAATACCACCTATTCCGACCCCATGTATTCGGAAGAATTGAACAACACCATCATCGCCCGCGGTCTTCGTCACAATGGACGTGACATGGTCAAGGTGGAATCACTCAATAATGAGATATGATGTCAAAAACAAGAAGTGCATTTCTATCATTATATGCCGCTTTAACCCCAGCTCTGGCCAGTGCTAAGTGTGGCAACGTGGACTACAGCTGGGGAGCGGACGCACTTGCGAGTGCCCATGACTATGCCGTGACGATGATGCTCTATATCGTTTATCTGTGCTATGCAGTGGCGGGCATCGTGGTCATAGTCAGCGCCTTGCAGATATATATAAAGATGAATACGGGCGAAGAAGGAGTGAAGAAGAACATCATGATGCTGGTGGGAGCCTGCCTGTTCCTCATAGGAGCGACCATCGTCTTCCCCGCTTTCTTCGGTTATCAGATTTGAGATACAGGTGATACGAGATAAGATAACTCAAAGTGTAACAAATTAAAAGGTAAAAAGAATGTTTGAAAGGATTAACAAGAAGGTGAAGGGATTCTTCTCTTCACAGCGCATGAAAACGCTCGCCCTGATGTTGCTTGTCGGCACCACCGCAGCAATGGCACAGAACGCAGCCGGCGACTACTCGGCAGGAACGACCGCGCTTACCACAGTGACGGAGGAGATTGCCAAGTATGTACCTATCGTGGTGAAGCTCTGCTATGCCATTGCAGGTGTCGTTGCAATTGTCGGAGCCATAAGCGTTTACATCGCCATGAGTGCGTCCGTAATGGTTGCATGATAAATACCTCTTTAGCAAGAGGATAGGTCAGGGTTCAAGTGACCTACTTCCACCCAAATAAGCCCGAGGGGAAACCTAAAGGTGAAAATAGCACTTTGGGAAAGCAATAAGTCAGTCAAAAGCCAGACTGCGACTGAATTGCGAGGGAGAAAGACAGATATGAGGATAAAGTCCATACTGATTGAACGATAGCCCAGCGACAAAAGATGTAGCTGCGACGGAAGGCTTTTACAAACGTCGCATTGTGGCACTTAGACAACGTCATTGGTGTCATAGCAAAGAACCAGCCACAACGCAACCGCAGTAAGCGGAGAAAAGGGCGGAAGTCGTATCCGACAATCTGTCGTGCTAATAGTTATCATGCAGCTAAACGGAGATTACCTAAGTTGGAAAGCCATGAAAGTGGCTATGAGCTTTGGCTTTGAATATCCAATATGGTAACGGAGTTCCCATAGTAGTCCGAGCAAGGTAATGCCTTGTACATGGCGAAGGGGAACAGTTAGTAACGTTTTAATACAAATTTTGAAAACGTGTAAGACGTATGGAAAAATCAGAAAGAGTATTAAAAGCTCTAAGTGACCACAGTCAAAGTTCGGATTATAAGTACGAGCGACTGTATCGGTATCTGTTCAGTGAAGAGATGTTCGCTGTAGCCTACCAACGCATCTATGCGAAGCAAGGCAACATGACACCCGGAACTGACGGCAAGACCATCGATAAGATGAGTCTTGAAAGGATTGAAAGATTGATTGTGTCCTTAAAGGACGAAAGTTACCAACCCCACCCTGCACGCAGAGTGTACATACCGAAGAAGAACGGCAAGAAACGTCCGCTCGGTATTCCCTCATTCGAGGACAAATTGGTGCAGGAGGTAGTTAGACTGCTGCTTGAAGCCATTTATGAAGGTCATTTTGAAGGCACTTCACATGGTTTCCGACCGCACCGAAGCTGCCACACGGCATTGGGTATGATACAGAAGTCTTTTGCGGGAGCAAAGTGGTTTATCGAGGGAGACATCAAAGGCTTCTTTGACAACATAGACCACAACGTACTGATTAGCATTCTTCGTGAACGCATATCAGATGAACGCTTCCTCAGACTTATCCGTAAATTCCTCAATGCAGGGTATGTGGAGGACTGGAAGTACAACAAGACGTACTCAGGAACTCCGCAAGGCGGAATAATCAGCCCCATACTGGCTAACATCTACCTTGACAAGTTCGACAAGTACATCAAGGAGTACGCAGCCACATTCCGCAAAGGTGACAGACGCAGCATCAATCCCGAATACTGGCGTTTGAACAATAAGAAGAACAGGCTGAAACAGAAGTTGCAGAAAACATCCGATGAGCAGATGCGGGAAAGCTATCTGTATGAAATTGCCCAACTGAGCAAACAGATGCTGTCCACTCCTCACAAGGATGCAATGGATGCGGACTTTAGAAGAATGCAGTATGTAAGGTATGCGGACGATTTCCTTATATCGGTTATCGGAAGCAAGTCTGAATGCGAGACTATCAAAGCGGACATCACTCAATTCATGAGAGAACAACTCAAACTTGAATTGTCCGATGAGAAAACTTTGATAACACACGCACAAGACAAAGCAAAATTCCTTGGATATGAAATCTTCATCAGAAAGTCAGACGCAGTGAAAAGGAATAAGGACGGAGTTCTCAAAAGAGACTTCAACGGCGCAGTGGTGTTAACCCTTAACTCGGCTGTGATACAAAAGAAGCTCACTGAGTACAACGCATTGGAGGTCAGAAACATTGACGGCAAAGACATTTGGTGGTCAAAGCCTCGCAGATATATGACTCCAATGAAGCCCGAAGATATTCTTGCCCAATACAATGCGGAAATCAGAGGACTTTACAACTACTATTCACTTGCAGCAAACGTGTCAAAAGAATGTGCATCTTTCGCCTTCATTATGAAGATGAGTATGTTCAAGACACTTGGCTGGAAACTGAACACTTCAGCAAGGAAAGTTCGCCAGAAGTATCAGAAGGACAAGGACTTTGTCATTCCGTACAACGATGCCAAGGGAAAGCAGAAGTACAGAGTCTTCTACAATGAGGGTTTCAAAAAGAGAAATGCGCAGTTCGATGTTGACTATGACAAACTGCCACAGACCATGTACGTGCCATATCCGAGCCTTGTAGAAAGGCTGAAGGATGGCAGATGTGAACTATGTGGTAAGGAAGGAAAAGTAGTCATGCATCATGTGAGGACTCTCACCAAGCTGAAAGGCAATAATGAGTGGGAGAAACTGATGCTCAAAAGACATCGCAAGACACTTGTTGTCTGTGAAGACTGCAACTCTATGATTCAGAACTATGGTAAAGAGTAATGTTACTAATGGAAAGCCGTATACATGGAGACATGTAAGTACGGTTTGGGGGCGAGTACTCGGAAACCGCCCACCGCAAGGTGGGTATGGCGCTGGGTGCTTAGCCCACACAACGAGGAACAGGACGTGAAAAAGAAGATCATGATGGTCGTCGGCGCATGTATTTTCCTCATTGCAGCAGCCCAGGCACTGCCTCTGTTCTTCGGCATTGGAGGTTAAACGCAGCGTGAGATTGTGAGTATGTAGAACGTTAAAACACTGACAGTTATGGCAGATACAAAGCAAGAGCGTTTTCCGGATTATCCCATTTTCAAGGGACTGCAACGTCCATTGGAGTTCTTCGGGTTGCAGGGACGCTACATCTACTGGGCGGCAGCCACCGCAGGAGGAGCCGTTGCGGGTTTCATCCTCGGCTACTGCATCTTCGGTTTCGTGGCAGGACTCGTGCTGCTAGTCCTCGCCGTAGCTGTCGGTGGCGTTCTCATCGTCATGAAGCAGCGCAAGGGCTTGCACAGCAAGAAGAGTGACAACGGCATATTCATCTATGCCTATTCAAAGAAAGTGTAAAACAAAAAAGAGAATCCATTATGTCCAAGTGGAAAGCTATCAATGATTGTAAGTGAATGGAGGTGGGGGCATCACGCATGAGGGTGCGCCCGCCTTTTTGCGATTAAAAAAGAAAAAGAACAATGACCCTATACATCATACTCATATTCTCAGCCATCTGCGTGGGCATGGCCATCAGTGTCAAGGCATTCGGCACGGGAGGGAAGCGCAAGCGCATCTTCCAGGACATCTACTTCTCCATCGAGGAAGTGGATGGCATCGGCGTGCTCTATACCAAGACGGGCGAATACTCCGCTGTTCTGAAGATGGAGAACCCTGTGCAGAAGTATTCCGCCAACATCGAGGCCTACTATGAGTTCACCCACCTCTTCGCCGCCCTTGCCCAGACCTTGGGCGAAGGCTATGCGCTGCACAAGCAGGACGTGTTTGTGAGGAAGGCATTCAAGGAAGAGAACGGTGGAAATCATGAGTTCCTGAGCGAGAGTTACTTCCGCTATTTCAACGGCAGACCCTTTACCGACAGCGTCTGCTACCTCACCATCACACAGGAGAACAAGAAGAGCCGTCTGATGTCGTTCGACAACAAGAAATGGCGTGACTTCTTGGTGAAGATACGCAAGGTGCACGACCAGCTGAGGGATGCCGGCGTGAAGTCCCGATTCCTCGGCAAAACGGAAGCCTGCGAGTATGTGGACCGTTTCTTCTCCATGAACTTCCGTGACAAGGTGGTGTCGATGACCAACTTCAAGGTCGATGACGAGACCATCGGCATGGGGGACCGTAGCTGCAAGGTGTATAGCCTTGTGGATGTGGATTATGCCAACTTGCCGTCGGTCATCCGTCCCTACGCAAATATCGAGGTGAACAACACCAGTATGCCCGTTGATCTCGTGAGCATCGTCGATAGCGTGCCCGGAGCCGACTGCGTGGTGTTCAACCAGATGGTGTTCGTGCCCAACCAGAAGCGTGAGCTTGCCCTACTCGACAAGAAGAAAAACCGCCATGCCTCCATGCCCAACCCCAGCAACCTGATGGCTGTAGAGGACATCAAGCGTGTGCAGGAGGTGATAGCCCGTGAGAGCAAGCAGCTCGTCTATACCCACTACAACCTCGTGGTGGCAGTGAGCGGCGACACCGACATACAGAAATGCACCAACCATCTCGAAAACTCCTTCTCGCGCATGGGCATCCACATCAGCAAGCGGGCCTACAACCAGTTGGAGCTGTTCGTCAACTCTTTCCCCGGCAACTGCTATGGCATGAATGCCGACTACGACCGATTCCTCACCCTCGGCGATGCCGCCACCTGTCTGATGTACAAGGAGCGCATCGTGCATAATGAGGACACCCCGCTGAAGATATACTATACCGACCGCCAAGGTGTGCCCGTAGCCATCGACATCACAGGAAAGGAGGGAAAGGAGAAGCTGACCGACAACTCGAACTTTTTTTGTTTGGGTCCTTCGGGCAGCGGCAAGTCGTTCCACATGCATGTCATATGGACTAAAACGCATCGAAAAGAACTCCAAGCAAAACTTAGAGAAACGTCATAAAATGCTCATTTTCAATACATATTCATTAACATAACGCTCCAACCGCCTATTGCGAGTTTCATCCGTTTAGAGTAATTTTGTACCACGGTTGTACCATGGGCAGAGGGACACACGGTTCGTAATGAGGGTTCTTATTTCCTCTTATTTCCCCTTGTTTCCTCTTAAAAGTTTCCGTCAGGGACCATCCCCCATGAGTCACTACAAAATTCAAAAAATAACGGTAAAAATGAATACAACAACTCGCATTCCAATCGTGCTGATGTCCGTAGAGGAAACAGCACAGGCAGTAAGCATCAGCGTCAAAACAGTACGCAGCCTTATTCGCCAAGGCAGACTCAGAGCCATAAATTTAGGTACGCGCATGACAAGAATCTATTTGCAAGACCTCCTTGAAATAGCCAAGGAACAAGGTTATCAGGTGGTTCTCCCTTCTTCCCTATCGTTAGAAGGGACAACTCCCAAGAAGGCACAAAGGTTGAAAGATGCCGAGACTGGCTCTGTCAACAAGTTGGCAAAGTGTCGCAAAACTCCCAAGGCTGGGGAAAGAGCACCTGATGGAGTAAGCCACGACACCCATTACACGATGGCAGAGGTGTTGAGCACCTTTGATATTAAGTATGGCAGATTCTATGAAGTCCGCAACTGCTACCAACTCCAATCTGTCCACGCATGGGGAACGACCTGCTTCAAGAAAGAAGAAGTGGAGAGGGTCATAGGACTTTACAATGAAGAACAGGGAAAGAACATTTCTGATGACTGGTACACCTGCTTCGACATTATGAAGCTCTACGGATTGGGGAAGACACAGGTACGCAGATTTGCAGAAACTCATGGAGTGAGAATCCGAAAGTTCAAAGGTGGAAGAGCCAACTACTATCTGAAAGCAGATTGGGAGGCTGCACGCAAGAAGGCAGAGAAACAAAGTGCTTCAACCAAGGCTAAGCGGAAGTGAAGTACAAACAAACTCATATACGACCCATGCCGTTGCAAATGGTCTGAAACAGCCTTCTTTGTCGGTCGAAACAAACCCACAACGCAGAGTAACGGATATAAGACAAAAAGCACTTCTGAAACCCTATTTAAGTCCGATTTTTAGCGTAAAATCATACTCAAAAGCAAATTCAGGTTAAATTCAGACAGTATTTGAAGCCATCATTACTTTTCTCTTTTCACGGCAATCTAACTTTGCATCGGATTTGAGAGTTAAAGCGTTGCGACCATGGCTATTCGCATCCACAGATACACATCGGTAAGAATAATAAAAGAACAACAATATGACAAACATTTGTACAAAGGTCACCGTGCGGAAACGACCTATCAAGAACGGACAGACTTCCCTCTATCTGGATTTCTATCCTCCAATCCGCAACCCGAAGACAGGCAAGCTCTCACGCAGGGAGTACCTCGGTCTTTACATCTACACCAACCCTGTTGAACGCTTTCAGCAGGAGTACAACAAGAGTATGATTCAGAAAGCGGAAATCATCAAGTGCCGCAGGACTGAGTCCATCATCAATGAGGAGTATGGCTTCCTCGACCGCAACAAGGGCAAGGAGAGCTTCTTGGAATACTTCAAGAACCTCATGATTGAGCGTGGCAGCAGCCAGAACTGGGCAACCGCCTACATGCACTTCCACAACTACACGCATGGCGAGTGCCGTTTCTGCGACCTTACTGTTCCGTACTGCCAGGGATTTCTCGACTACCTGTTGTCGGATGCCTGTATGCACAACGGCAAGCACTTGATGGGAACAACAGCCAACAACAACCTTACCAAGTTGAAGTGCATCCTTGCCATCGCATACGAGGACGGACTGCTCAAAGAGAATATCGCCAAGAAACTTGTGCGTGCCAAGGCTCATGGCAACAAGCGGCAGTTCCTCACCAAGGAAGAGTTGTTGCAGTTGTCTCAGACTCCTTGCAAGAGTGATGTCCTTCGCCGTGCAGGTCTCTTCTCCTGCCTCACAGGTCTTCGCCTCTCTGACTGCATCAGACTCCAGTGGGAGAATATCGTCAAGTTGGCTGATGGCGGCTGGGGAATGGACATTATCACCAAGAAGACTTCCACCGCTGCAATCCTGCCTATCAGCGAAGAGGCTCTGCAGCTCTGTGGCGAGCGAGCAACTGGACAGGTGTTCAAAAATCTCACGAACAGTACAGTGGCATTGTATCTCAAACCGTGGATAAAGGCTTCCGGCATCGAGAAACACATCACCTTCCACTGCTTCCGTCATACCTTTGCCACCTTGCAGTTGGCAGTGGGAACGGACATCTACACCGTGAGCAAGCTGCTTACCCATAGCAATCTTGCCACTACTCAGGTGTATGCCGATGTGGTGGACGAGCTCAAACGTGATGCGGCAGGACGTATCTCTCTCAAGATGCCAACCAAGGGAGAGGGTAATCAGACATAAGTGAATAACATAATCAGGATAACAAATGGAAGAAAACAAATCGTTATCGTTCGACCAGCTGCCCAGTGCAGTTGGCGAACTTCTGACCAAGGTCAATACGATGATGACTCGTCTTGATGACATAGGTCAGAGAATAGGCAATGCTCCGTGCGAGAATGACCATGTTCTTATGGACATCAGAGAGGCAAGTGCCTTCGTCCGAAAGAAGGTCTCTTCGCTCTATGCTTACACATCCGAGAGGCGCATCCCTTTCTACAAGAGAGGCAATACGCTTTACTTCTTCAAAGACCAGCTGATAAAATGGATTGAGTCAGGTGGTTCTTGGGACAAGCCCTACGAACCGACCCAAGAGGAGCAGGCAGACTTCGAGGCTCATCTGGCAATGTTGCAGAAGAGCAAGAAGAACAAGCCTGCCTCCTTGAAGATGGACAAGGACGAGAGAATGCCTAATGGAGAAGAATGATTTGATGGATAATAGACCTACGGAATCCACTTTTTTACGAAAGGGAAAAGAATAATCATTCATTCTCTCTTTGCTGAGTAATCCGTTTCACTTAAAACCAGTTTTTCAAGATGAGTAACCAAAGCATAAAATACGGAATCCTGCTGACCAAGGAGCAGCTCGATTTCTTGAAGGATGACAGGCAGGGCTTCCACCGCATGACCGCCTTCGACACTTTTGTATCAATGGCTTCCATCAAGCCGAGTGTTTATCAGAAGACAGGCTTCTCCGCTTCACTTTCTATCGGGCAGTTTGCAATCTCCACGGTTGAATTGTCTGCCCTCTGGAAGTGTGACCGCAAGACTGCGGCAAAGGTGGTGGAACTGTTCAATCAGGTGGGTATTCTCTCAACCGAGAGGAACAACCGCACCTCCATCCACACTATACTCTGCATCGCCTTCTGGTACGTTGACGGCATCAAGGAAGCCATCAAGAACCCCTTCTATAACCGTCAATCCGTGACTTCCGCCACCCAAGAGAAATCGGTGTCCGATGTCCCATCCGATACCGCTTACTCTTCGGGAGGCAATCTCTCCAATGGCACAGGGCAGCAGAAAGACAGCAGTGTCAATCCTGCCACTACTGACATTCTGCAGCCCCATGTTCCTGCCTCTTATAATACTGCTTCCCCTTCCGTTATTTCTCATGTCATCGGGGACGGACTTTCAGATCCTTCTCCGATACCACAAGACTTCAAACAAAGGGAAGAGAAAGGTGATACCTGTTTTGAGTATGAGGTTGGACAGCCGTCAGAAGATGATTACAACCAAGGCGAAGATACTCCATCTGTTGAACTGCTGCCGTCTCCTGTCTATGATGACGAGGGCTGTCTCTTGCAGCCTCCAGCCGATGAAAGTCTCAACGAGGAGAACACGGAGTGGCAAGACGCACACAACACCCCAAGGCACTCATGATGCCATTTCTCTTTTTCCCTTATTTCAACTATTGACAGTCATAACAGACACGCTATCCAGGAGCCGCCACCTCTATTAGCCGTAGTTTTTTCGGAGGTCTAAACAAGAAGTACCAGTGTCAGACGGTTTCGCTTCGCCCACCGCTTCCTACTGGCATTCTTGAATGTTCGCAGGCTCACATTGGCTGTCCTGTTATATCAGAGTATAAACTTTACAAACCCCATTTACAATGGCAAAAGTCAAGAATAACAACACGGAGAAGACCTCAATGAAGAGACCTCCGAAGACCAGACACATTGACGTTCGTTTCACAGAAGAAGAATACGATGAGGTGGTGCATAATGCCCGATTGTCAGGCAGGAGCAAGAGCACCTATCTCCATGACTTAGGCATCGGTCACAAGCCTTCCCTACCCATGACCGAAGGGCAGGAGGAAGCCTTGAAGGGCTTAATCGGGGCAAGGTCTGAACTTGTTTATGTGCGCAATGCGCTTCATGCCCTGCCACAGACTGAGAGACTGAAACTATTCAAGAGAGCTGACTTCATGGAGCGTTGGCTCCAAGGCATCAACACCCTGATAGAGGAATTGAGCCGCATTAGGGACAAATTCATGGATATGTTATGATAGCAAAAGCATCAGCAATTCAGCATGGTCAGGCAATGACCAATTACGCAACCAAGAACAACCGCGCGGACATCGTCAAGACCAACCGTCTCAGCGAGGGTCTGCCGCCAATGGGCATGTGGGACGAGATGGTGCTGCATCAGTCCATGTTCAAGCAGAGGTATGTCAAGAAGCCCATCGAACTGACGTCCATCCGCTTTGAGCTTTCCCCATCTGAGGAGGAGGCACGGAACTGGACTATGGAGGACTGGAGAAGATTCCTTGACGAGTTCATCCGCGAGATGGATAGCATTACCAAGGTGAACCACATCGGCAAGAAGATAGGCAGGGCTGCAACTTCGGTCAAGCCGACCAACATAGCCAACTCACAATATTTTGCCGCCCTTCACCGTGACTCCAAGAGTGGCATTCCCCACCTGCATCTGGTGGTGAACCGCATCGACATGGACGGTAATCTCAATGATGTGAAGTTCATCGGTGAGCGTGCCGTGATGGCTGCGAAAGCTGTCAATCAGCGCCATGGATGGAGGGATGCCATGGATATTCGTCAGGAACGCATTGCAGAGGTGACCAAAGCCTGTATGGAAGTGCTGCGTTCAATGCCGTTCTTTGACTGGGATGAATATGCCGACCGATTGAGGGCAAAGGGATATGACATCGAGCTTATCCGTGACAAGAATGGTCAAGGCAGGGTACATGGCTACCGCTTCAAGTTCGGAAGAACAACCATCAAGGCATCAGAACTGGGTGTAGGCAGAAATCTCACCGCATCGAAAATCGGTAATACCTTCCGCAAACTGCACCATCAGCCAACACCTGTTGCAGTTGGTCAAAGACCTTCGTCATCTGTTTCAAACGCTACCACATTGGACAGCAGAAATACGGCATCGCAAGGTGGTCTGTCTCGCACAAGCAATGTTGCCAAGCCTGATCTGACTGCCGGATTGAGAAAGATTATTGAGGTCGATGGTGAGCGTTTCAGCATAGTCATGCCGAGGACTGCATACGACACGATGATCAGTTGTATCGAAGTTCCTGAGAATGGATCCGCAAGCCACACTGACATTCTGAATGTGGCTATGCTGCTCTTCATGAACTATCTCGATGCTGCCACATCGATGTCTGAGTCCTGTGGTGGCGGTGGCAGTCCTGGCAGTGGCTGGGGACGTGATAAGGACGATGATGACCGTGAATGGGCAAGACGTTGCGCAATGCAAGCAAACACACTCTGCAAGCCGATAAAGAGAGGCATGAAACGATAACTTTTCAAACAAGAACGGTATGGGAAGAAACAAGAAAGATGCCACACAGGATGTGCTTAACCTGTACAACCAGATGCAGGAGGACGAGAACATCGAGAGTGGCAAGGAAGAAATAAAAGTGACTCTAGAAGAGATTGAATCAGCCAAGAAAGCTCTCTATGAGGCAAAGGAGGAACTGGGCAATGCCTACCATAGGTTGGAATCAACGAGAATAGCACTTGTGGCTGCCCACAGGAGTACGGACAACATCGTTGACGGAATCTGCCATGCCATTGTCAAGGCAGAGCAGAGCAACCTCAAAGTTGGCATCAACGATGAAGGACTTGCCCTGTTGGATGAGCGGAACAGCACCGCCATTTCTGGCTTCAAGCAAGCCCTTGACGAGCACGAGAAGCGGATAAACAACCTGTTCATCCACCAGCAGAAAGAACTTAAACGCATCTGCAATATTGAGGAAGGTGCATACTTCAACGGTCGCACCTATGCCTGGATGTTCGGCTTGGCTTTTCTATGTTGGGCTATCATCTTTGTTGAAATCACCATTTGGATATGTATCAAACTTTTTTAGAAAACTCAAAACATCAGAATTATGACAGACAACGAATATAGCAAGACAAGAAAAGCCGCTGTTGATGCCCTTATCTACTGGGCAAAAACAGGAATGAGAGAGTTCACCATGCGTGACGCAGTAAACGACTACCTGGAGGCGAGCGGTGCTAACCGCCCCTCCATCGGTGGTGAAGAGACCATCCTCGCACACAGAAAAATAGCAGCCAACCGACTGGCGATTGACTGCATCTATGCTTTGTCCAAAGAGGAACTATCCAAAGTAGATAGTAAATTGGAGAAGATCGTGAATGATGTGCCGAGGCAAGGTTACAGATTAGGGAGGTAAATAAAAATTACTTCCTAATCTTACCTTTAAAATAACTATCTTTTACAGTGGCGTTATTAAACTTTGCAAGTAAATGTTTTACGATTATTTTCTCTCCTTCTGTAGTCATTGGCCCCATCATCACCTCTATACAATCCAGTTTACTTTCCTTCAAAGGTATATCTATATATGTGAAATTGACTGGCGTATTTGCTACGATAGAAGGTCCCAAAGCATTCATGAAACTATATAATATATCAAAATCAGATTTCCCATTAGTCTTATTGATGTAATTTGGATTTATGGGATTCACATTTATTTTAAATCTGCACTCTTTTTGAAAAGACCATTCTTCTCTTTTAAATAGCCCCATTTTATCAGTTTTAATCCATGCTCCTGTATCTCCGACCTTTTCTATTAAATTTTTCATTTCTGATTCAAGTTCCTGTACATATACAACATCGTACAACTTTGCCTCGTTTGTAAAAGAGGATACCATGGCATTACCTATCATATCCATAGGCTTGGCAAAATAAGATTGAAACTTTTCATTGACCTTATGTGTAATGAACATATCTTCATCAAGTCCAATTCTCACCCCTTTGTTGTTTGTGTACATTTTCCACAATGACAAGTTTTCTTTTGAATCTTTTGTCCAACATGACACGAATGTATATTGTCCCAACTTTGTGTTTGTTGGACCAGAACCATACAATGACTCTTCACAGTCATCAACGAAATCTAATCTGTTAAACCGGATATTCTTATTATATACAATAAGAGCCAATGTTTCTATTGAGGTATAGTGATAGATTTTCATTTTTTGAATCTTATTTGCAAATTCAATCTAATATACACATTGCCATCCTCACCACGGAACAAACAGCCATACTTATATCTGCTTCTGCTTGCACGCTCGAATCTAGTGTTGCAGTACAAATAATCCTCCACATCGTTCCTGTTATAGAAATGATAGCAGACTATTTCGCCGTCTTTCCTGACTACAATGTAGCCACCGTTGGCATCGTATCTGCCATTCCATTCCTTTGCAGGAGTCATTCCTAATGCAGCATCGAGAAGAAGAACCTTCATCTTATGCTCATAGAACGCTATCACATTTTTACCCTTAAAGGCAAGTGGGTTTTGATTAGCCACTCTTTCAACGGCATCTTTTATGTCTGAGACAGAATCTGGCATACTATCAACCAAGAGACAATCTGCAATAAACTGTGGCATATTGCTATCAAGGAAAAGCAGATTGTTCTTGAATGTCTCATGCTCTATGTCTGCGTATTGCAAACTGCATCCTGCATTATTGATTGCGGACATTCTTAACAAATGACTATCAACTGCATTAATCTCATCAATTTGTGCATCTGTAAGTTTCGTTCCGCATACTCTGTATAGGATATTTGTTGGTTCTCCAGCATTGAGAAGTGTAGAGGCACTTCCTAATTGAGATTTTATGCTAAACCCGAGCAGAGGAGTCATGTTTGTTCGCAGGTCATGGATAACAATACGAATATCCGCTTTGTCTTTTGACGGAGCTTTCAGTTTCGTACAACCTATTGTATTCATAAATGCCTCAGAGGCAGGAATCTCAAAGGCAGATTTCTTAGCAGACTTTATTTCTTCGAGCAACGAAGCCGACTCTTGCATGAATCTGTCCATAGATATGCGAGCATATTCAGTACCATCTTCATCAACCACCACTATATGTTGGTTTACGTCAGGTTTGTACTCGTATCTTTTTGATTCCTCTCTTATGATATTAAGAATAGGATAATACAAATCAAGTTTGTTCATATTGGCATCGCCAGCATGAACCTTACCCTCTCCAAGGAGTCGAAATAATGTGTATATTTCGCTCCATTCACCTTTATTTCCTGATAATGCCATGTTTGTCTAATGTATTTAATATTTGTTCTGCCGTAGCCTGGATAGCAGGTACGGCAACACTGTTTCCGAACTGTTTATATGCTGAAGCATCCGCTACGACTATCTTAAAATCATCGGGATAGCCTTGTAGCCTTGCCCATTCTCTTGGGGTCATTTTGCGCCATCCCTGCTTGTTGACTTCGCCCTTAATTCTTGTTGTCGGGGTCAAATCTTTCTGTCTGAAATCAATGACAAGATTACATTCTCTTCCCATACCGCCTACAACGATGGCATGAGCGACGCCATCATCGGGAATAATGTCGTAACCGAATCCATGTCCCTTTGCCTCGTGCCTTGCCCTGTGGTTGATGAGCGTCTGGATATATTGGGTAGAGAGATAATACTTAGCTGGTACTGGATTTTCTTCTCTCACGTCAATCCATTTCTTTGTCACTTCCTTTTGCTCAGGATATGAAAAGTCTTCTTTGGTTATACCAAGGTCTTTTCTGAATCCTACAATGTAAATTCGTTCTCTGTGTTGTGGAACTCCAAAGTACATTGCATTGACAATCTGAGGGTCAGGAACTACATAACCAACTTCATCAAGTGTGTTGAGAATAGTCTTGAATGTGCGCCCTTTGTCGTGAATTACCAACCCCTTGACATTTTCCAAAAAGAATGCCTTAGGCTGATACCTGCGAAGAATTTCTGCAACATCAAAGAACAAAGTGCCTCGTGTTTCCTCAAATCCCAGTCGTTTGCCTGCGAGAGAGAATGCCTGACAAGGAAATCCAGCACAAAGTATGTCAAAACCTTGTGGGATTTTATTCTTGACAGACTCCTTGGTTATGTCACCGAAGGGAACGTCACCATAGTTGGCATAGTAAGTCTTTCGTGCCTGTTCATCCCATTCAGAAGAGAACACGCATTCACCTCCCAAGTTCTGAAATGCCATCCGGAAACCACCAATTCCAGCGAAAAGGTCGATGAACGTAAATTTGGGGGTATGCGGTGCTTGAAATGGTGCTTGAAACAAGTCGGGGAAAAGATATTGTTGCATGGCAACAGAGGATTCAGCAACCATACCGCCCTGTATCTCATCCTTAATCTCCTTTCCTATAACAAATTCATACCACATGCTTAGTAATTCCTCCGCTTTGTCAGCGTAAGGAACTCCTATATTTGACCTTTTTAGCTGCAAATAGTGTGTAACGTATGCGGCTTGGTCAATAAATGATATTATATCGCCATTTTCATCCAACGACTCCTTTCCGTAGATTTCCACCTTGTCGGCTCGTCTCTTGCAGAAATCGAAAAGTGAAAAGGTCATATTTTTCTTTTTCATTGTTAACTCAATCATTTTTATTTTCATTTTCAGGAAAGCGGATTAGTTCTTTTACATCCACTTTTAGGCATTGTGCTATCTGTATAAGAGCTTCAAGGCTTGGCTGTGCAGAATTAGTACACCATTTAGATATGGTTGCTTGGTCTCTGCCAAGTTGTTCGGCAAGCCATTTGTTGGTTCGCTTATGCTCTACAAGCACGACCTTTATCCGGTTTAAATCCTTCTCTGCCATAATATCATAATTTTGTGGGTGCAAATATACATATTTTTTTTGTTATTGCTTTCAAAATTCGATAAAAGTTATAAAAAGAAGAAATGTTTTTGTCTAATTAGAAATAATTGAGAGCGTTTTATGATATAATATCGCTAAGAACTGCTATATAAGGAAACTGTAACTTGCCGCCGAATTATTAACCTGCATTGTATATCAGCCATATATGCCGACTGAAATACAACCAAGGTACAAGACACCCACTTTTGACCCTTTTTGCAGTCCTCCTGCAAGGCACTCATACCCCTCTTTTTCTTTTTCGACTGTCTCACTCTTTATGGATAATGAGAATGGTACTTTTTACCAAAAATGCGCTCTTTGGATAGCAATCAGTCAAAATCGTCCAAAATATTTTCATAAATAATCTTAAATCTACTTTTTGCCCCTGTCATAGTTTTTTCTCTTTGGTGAGTGCTTTGAATGACTATTTTTCCCTTGTTCAATATTTGTACCGTTTAGATTTTATTGTTTTTATGAAAGTGTTGTGGCTCAGTATGTTATGCTATATATAAAGGCTTCCACATGAACAGCGTGGTGCGTCAGTTGTGGGAGCAGAACACCGACATCGTCATGGTCGATACGGGTAACTCGTATGAGGGACTCTGCGAGTATGTGGGCGGCAAGTACATCGCCTATACGGAGGACAAGCCCATCACCATGAACCCCTTCAACATCAGCAAGCGGGAGCTGAACATTGAGAAGATAGACTTCCTGAAGAACCTGATACTGCTGATATGGAAAGGCTCGGAGACGCAGATACCCGAACTGGAGTTCCGTGTCGTGGAGCAGTTGGTGACGGAGTATTACGATTTCTATTTCAACGGTGTGCAGCCCTATCCTTCCTCACAGAAGGAGACACTGAGAAAAAACCTCTCCACCATGGAGAAGCGGCGCGGCACGGAGCTGACGCAGATACACGACAAGGTGGAGAAACTCATCAAGGGACTGGAGGAACGGCGCATGGCATTGAGCGTGAAGACCCTCTCCTTCGACTCATTCTATGAGTTCGCCTGTGAGCGTCTCGACCAGATCTGCATCGAGAACAACATCACCACCATCGACTGCGACAACTTCGCCTATATGCTCCAAAACTTCTACCGTGGCGGCAAGTACGACAAGATTCTCAACGAGAACGTGGATAGCACCTTGTTCGACGAGACCTTCATCGTCTTCGAGGTGGATGCCATCAAGGAGAACAAGCAGCTCTTCCCCATCGTGACGCTCATCATCATGGACGTGTTCCTGCAGAAGATGCGCCTGAAGAAGAACCGCAAGTGCCTTGTCATCGAGGAGGCATGGAAAGCCATCGCCTCGCCGCTGATGGCCGAGTACATCAAGTACCTATACAAGACAGCCCGAAAGTTCTGGGCGAGCGTGGGCGTAGTGACACAGGAGATACAGGACATCATCGGCAGTCCCATCGTGAAGGAAGCCATCATCAACAACTCCGACGTGGTGATGCTGCTCGACCAAAGCAAATTTCGTGAGCGATTCGACGAGATCAAGGCGATATTAGGATTGACGGATGTGGATTGCAAGAAGATATTCACTGTCAACCGCTTGGATAACAAGGAGGGAAGAAGTTTCTTCCGTGAGGTGTTTATCCGACGTGGATCGACGAGCGGAGTGTATGGTGTGGAGGAGCCGCACGAGTGCTATATGACCTACACCACCGAGCGAGCTGAGAAGGAGGCATTGAAACTCTATAAGCATGAACTGAAGTGCAGACATCAGGAGGCTATCGAGCGGTATTGCAGAGATTGGGATGCCAGTGGCATCGGGAAGTCGTTGGCATTTGCGCAGAAGGTCAATGAGGCGGGGCATGTGCTCAATTTGACGGACGATGGAGCCACTCGCCGCTGACACGGCGAGCACGGGGGCTGATTGATGGAAACGGAAATCCCGGAATAGACGTAAAGCCCAGATGCCCGAAAGCAAAACTTTCGGGAACGGTGGCTGGGTAGTATTTACGATTAGTAGTAAATACGATTAGTAGTGAATACTACCAATAGTAAATACTACAAGTAGTAAAGTAGTGGAATAGTAGAAACTGAAAGTAGTAAAAACGTAAAGTAGTGAAGCAATGAGACGTTTATACCTTATTATAATATATATGTGTCTTACACTTGTCGTGGGAAGGGTTCATGCGCAGTATTACAGCGTGAACTACGACAAGCAGATCGTTGCCGCCATGGCTGCCGCATTCGGTGCTGGAGCTATGGCAGAGAGCTATTATAACGAGCAGGTGGGCGAAATCTTGAAGCACTACAATGCCGCAGAGGTTGCCACTGCCGGCATCTTCGCTGCCAAGTTCTTGGAGCGCAAGGCATTCACCGACCTCGGCATTTGGAGCAGTAGCACGGAGAACTACTATTACCGCCGCATCCACAATATGGTGGCGAACAAGATTATGCCCAAGATATGGACGGTGGCAGGAATGATGCTGAAAAGTCCGCAGACCGCCCTCTACTGGGGCAGTTACCTGATGAAGATATGCGCCGACACAAAGTCGCTGTGTATGCAGTTTGAGAGTGTCGTGACCAACAGTAGCTTGACCTTTGCCGACATTCAGTTCTTGGAAATCAACCAAGAGATAGCCGCCATCCTCAAACTCTCGGAGATAGGCAATGTAGATTGGCAGCAGCTGTTGGATGACATCGCCAGTGTGCCCGGCAACTTCACCGTGGAGAACCTCACCGCCGACATCGAGACGCTTTACAATATGGGAGCATCGTTGGCGACGGCAGGTATCAACGGGGCATCAGGCGCACTCTTGCAGCAGAGTGCCTTCAACGACCTTTTCAATGGCAAGGTGAGTAAAATCATCGACATCTATGACAACTACCATGACCTCTATGAACAGGCAGAGAACGGCATCGGCAGCACACTCCTTAGTCTGGTGGGTGGCGAGGACAACGTGGCAGCCCTCTTCGACCTCTCCAACTACAACATCACCTCGTGGATGACAGACTATCTGAGCGAGACGCAGGGCAACTACTATACACAGCGTTGGTACATTGCCCGACGAGACCAAGGCAGCGTAAGCCTCTGTGACTACTATCCGCCGACCGATGACAACAGTATTCTGAACGGTGACCATTGGTATCGTATCAACACCTCCGACCCCAACTTCTACCCTAACAGCACGCAGCGAGAGCAGATACTGGCCAACTCGGAGAACCATGCCGGATGGAGCCGCAGCCGTGTGCAGCAGCTCAACGCCCAGAGCGACGGCTTCACCTATACGATGAACTATTGGATGTCGTCGTACATCATCAGCCGTGGCGGCAAGCAGACCAAGAAGGCCTACGCCTACGAGATACACGTTACCAAGAGCTGGAACAACGTGGAAGAGGTGTATGAGGATGTCTTCGACTCCTACAGCATGGACTTGAATACCTTCAAGCGTCAGTTGCAGGCACGTCTCTCGGAGTATAACGACAACGAGGAGGGCTATGTCTATTACATCGGCAGTGACGCACGCCGTTACTATCAAGCCACCGATGCCGCCAAACTGAAGGGCGTGGAGAGCGTGACCATCAGCGTCACCTGTTCGGACGGTGTCACCCTCGGACAGGGCAGCACGCAGTACAAGTGCCGTGAGTGCGGCGGTTCGCTCAATGCCCACAGCAAGGAATGCGCCATGAGGACAAGCGTATCAGAAAATAATCTCGACCTATCGGAACTGGACGAGAAGGAACGTGAGGCGAATAGCAAGATAGCCCTGTTGGAGGCGCAGATAAGCCAGTTGGAGACAGAGAACAGGAACCTGCTCACGCAGATAGCCAATGCCTCTGTGGAGGAAGCCCCTGCCTTGCGGCAGCAACATAATGTCAACAAGACGAAGATAGACAACCTGAAGAAGGAATTGGCGACATGGCAGCAGCAGTTGGCAGACATACAGAATGCCAAGAGCGAGGCGGCTAACGACAATGCCACCTCCACCGATGACTACTACCGCATCCCTGCCATCATGCAGGATGTGAAGTCAGCCTACAATCTCACGTGGCAAGGTGCCGGTTCGTGGAACGGCTACACCTACGTCCGAACTGCCACCATGCCCAACATCAACGGCATTATCACCTTCAAGGCGACACTGTCCATTGCAAGGAAGCCCAAGTACTTCCTTGGCATCAAGATACACCGTGCGATACTGCAAATATCGTGGGAGCTGACCTCGGAATACACCGACACACAGGTGGTGGATGTGCTGACCCTTGACCCGAATGCCTCTGACGAGGAGAAGACGAGGCAGGTGAACAGCCGTATCTCGGAGATAGCCCAGGAGTTCCCGTCGTGCAGCATCACCACAGAATATGCCAAGAGCGAGGCAACCCAGACCGCCGACAATGACGATGTAATACACCTGCTCTGGTCGAGCGACCGTCTGGAGATAGCCCGTGAAGTAGATAGCCGTATCACCAAGATTTACGCCGACTTGGTATCATTAGAAAAAATGATGCACTACAAGCGCAGCATCATTGACGTGCTGAAGGACATTCTTCCTTCAATCGACGCAGACCAAGGTCGCAGAAGGACACTCATTGAAGAGTGCTACGAGCGATGGAGAGAGAATGCAGACCCTAACAGAGGGAATGGTGAAGATAACGAGAACGAAAACTGAGGGAGGAACGGAGAATGAGACATACCATCATCATAGCTCTCCTGCTGATTACCCTCTTCCCCAATACAGCCTTGGCGCAATGGGGATTCGATGCGGTATCGGTGGAAGCATACATCAACGACCACAAGAAGCAGCGCAGCCTCTTGCTGGCACGCAGCACTTTGGAGTACAGCAATCAACTGCTGCATGAATACAGCAGTGAAGAGGTGGGCAAATACAAGGAACTGAATGTGGATTTGGACAAATACACCCGGGCCTTCGACATCATCGATGTGATGTACCAGTCGTTGCGCACGGTGCTGAACGTGAAGAGCACCTACCAGACGGTGAGCGACCGCATCAGTGACTACAAGAACCTGTTGGAGGACTTCAATGATAAGGTCATCAAGCGGAAACACATCGAACTGGCTGACACGATGCTCATCAGCATCAACAAGAAAGCCATCGACAACATATACAACGAAGGAAGCCAACTCTACCATAGCGTCAACGACCTCGTGTTGTATGCCACAGGAGCGGCAGCCTGTTCAACTTCCGACCTGCTGATGGTGTTGGACAATATCAACAATTCGTTGGACCTGATAGAAAAACATCTGAACCAAGCCTACTTCCAGACATGGCGGTATGTGCAGCTGCGCATGGGCTATTGGAAGGAGAAGGTGTATCGGACGAGGACGAAGGAAGAGATACTGGAAGATGCCTTCAGCCGATGGAAAGTGGCAGGAAAACTTGACTATTGACGGATTGTAAACAAAAGAAGAACGGACATGAAGAAGACAATGATACTCATCATGGCGGTAGCAACCACCATCAAAGCCACAGCCCAGAGCGTGACCTACAACCACGACTCCTCCAAGCAGAACCAGATAACGGTGATGGAGACAGGTGGCGGTTCTCTCACCCCTGAGTTCTATTATTGGCTGTTACATAACAACTATAAGAAGACAGCGGCAGAGAAGAACAAGTTAGGTTTCCGCACTCTTGCCGGCATCAACCTCTACAACCAAGTAGATGATGCGGAGAAGATAGACTCTGCCCTCACCAAGCGTGCTGAGGTGGAAGCCTTGAACGTAGCCGACCGACAGATAGACCTCGCCTGGCTTGCCGAAAGCAGCAAGATCAACGGTCAGTTGGACAAGATGAAGGCGAACATAGACCATATCATCCCTACAGGAGGCACCATCAACGACAAGCGTCGGTGGGAGGAACTGTACAATATGTACCAGTGTGCCGTGAAAGCCACCAAGGATGCCTATATGCCCAATGCACAGAGAAAGCGGCAGTATCTTAGCATCTATGCCGACCTGACGACACAGAACGAGACACTACTGAAATACCTTGTGCAGCTCAACACCCAAAGCCAGACTACCGCCCTCTTGGCAGCCACCAACGACCGTGTAGTACATAAAGGCAGCATCATCAGCGATGCCAAGAGCCGTTGGCAGGAAAACATGAAGGGCGTGAGGAGCTCGACAGGCACTGACGGCGATGATGCCAACAGCGGTGAGGGTGAAGAAAGTGTGAACAGATAGAAATAAGGGAAGAGAAGAAATAATCACAAAACAGCATAGAGATATGAACGATATTCAGATTTTCAACAACGAGGAATTTGGAGCAGTCCGAACCACAGGAACACCAGAGCAACCCTTGTTCTGTTTGGCTGATGTGGCAAGAGTTCTTGGACTAAAAACCAGCAAGTTGGTACAACGACTTTCGGATGATGTACTTTCAAAGTACCCCATCTCGGATAGTCTTGGAAGAGAACAGGTTACAAACTTTATCAATGAAGACGGACTGTATGATGTCATCCTTGACAGTCGCAAACCCGAAGCCAAACGTTTCCGCAAGTGGGTGACATCGGAGGTGCTCCCCTCTATCCGCAAGCATGGTGCCTATATGACACAGCAGACCATCGAGAAGGCATTGGCAGAGCCAGACTTCCTGATACGGTTAGCAGTCAATCTGAAGGAAGAACGACAAAAGCGTCTGCTTGTCGAACAGGAGTGTGAACACCAAAGGACACGCATCGTTGAGTTGGGATCCAAGGTGGATGACCTGCAACAGGAGGTGACGGAGATGAAGGACAAGGTGAGTTACCTTGACATCATCCTTGCCACGAAGAGCAGTGTCCTGGTCACACAGATAGCACAGGACTATGGCGAGTCGTCCATCCGCTTCAACCGACGTCTGAAGGAGATGAACATCCAGTATCAGCGTGGCAAGCAGTGGATTCTGTATGCCGACTACAAGGACTGCGGTTATGTGACCAGCGAGACCTACCTCATTAAACACAAGGACGGTACGGAGGATGTGCGCATGAACACCAAATGGACACAGAAAGGTCGCCGCTTCCTCTATGAGAAACTGAAGAGCGTGGGAGTCATTCCTGTTATCGAAAGAACATAAAATAAAGAAATAGCTATGGAATCAATATCAAAAATACAGTTACGTCTCTATGCCGCCAAGAGGAAAAACGGCAAGTGGCAGTTGGAGATGTCAAGGATGCCGAAGCGAATCAGCGTTATCGGCAGGACACCCATCGTTGATGAGCATTATATGCCATCTGATTTAGAGGTAGTTTCAATGTCAAAGCTTCACAAATATGTCGGAAGTTACTACGGCAAGATTGTGAAGACCCTCAAAGAGGAAGGCATCATCACCAAGGAATATGGAATGTGGAAACTGCGTGAAGACCTTCAGGACAAGGGCATTGCGGTATATGTCACAGGCAGGATGCGCTGCTTCTACCACTTCTATCTGTCATGGACACCGAAAGGCATAGAGTTTATCAAAGAGATTATCAACAATAGAACCAGGCACTGATGGCAGACAACATACTCAGCGATTTCGGCATCAACATCCTCGAAGAGGAGATTGACGATGTGATATTCCAGACCAACGAGTTCCTGACCGATGCCACCTTCACAGGCTCACAAGGGCCGTTCTGGTGGATAGCGCATTTTTACCTCTCTTGCTCTTTGCAAGATGTTGGTATTAAGCGTTTTGTAAAATCTTGTTCCGTGAGACAAATCTCTGACGGGACAAAAACGGGACAAAACCACGGGAAAATAAAGTCAAGAACGCTCTTTGCCGGACATCCCTTGCCGTGAATACCCTTATGCGTTACAAAGGTACGGTTTTGTCCCGTGAATACCAAACATAAACAAATAAATTTGCTGTAAACATACTGTAAAACAATACTTTATTTGGAATTGGGCTTTTTGAGGAAGATACATCAAACATCGGTACTCCATTTCTGCGATTGGGCGAAAAAGTCCTGTTAAAATCTGTTTTACGGCCTTTGTACACTATAGTCACTTTGCCGTTGGACAATGCGTATCGGAAGTGTTCAAGCCATTTGCCGCTTTTGTGGCATCCGAATGTATGCCTAATCAGCATGTTGCCTAAGGACAATGGCAAGGTATAATAGCTGGACAATGCGACAAGGATGGAGTTGTACATTGCGGTAAAATCACTGATTATCAATCTATTAAGCTATTATAATACAGCCGATTATGTCGTTCGCTTTTAGCTCAATTACAAATCAAACCATATACATTTGCGACCGAAATTGATTAACAAGGCAATAAAATAAAACGATTATGACTGAAAACAAGAACTCAAAAATGAACCTCGAACAGGAGCGCAGGATTGCGGAACTCCAAGAACGGGTGAACCGACTAGAGAACCTTTGCTATGCGGCCAAGGAAGTATTGAATTTAGAGGAAGCGGCAACCTTTCTCGGCATCGCCAAAAGCACCCTTTACAAGATGACACACTTGAACCAACTGCCGTACTTCAAGCCGTCCGGAAAACTCATCTTCTTTGAAAAGAAGAAGCTGATTGAATGGGTACGCGGCGCAAAGTCCATGTCCGTTGAAGAAATCAAGGAGGAAGCCGCCGCCAAGATTCAGGAAATGAACGAAAGACAGTAAACCATTATCATTCACACTAAAATCAAAGTAAAATGGAAGAGAACAAAAATCTGGGACAGACTGGAGCAACTTCGGTCATTCCTACCGAAAAAAAGAATGAGAGTAGAAAACGTGAGGCAAGCGGAAAGGACGTATTGGCTATCCGCACGTTTTTGGAAAGCCTGAGCGTTTACGAGGCGGACGCATTGCGTGTGGGTATCGCCATTGCAGACGGCAAGACCACCGCAGCAAACATTTCATCAGATGACCGACTTGCGCTCAACCGCTATCTCAACAGCGGAAAGGACAACGGGCGGATGACTGCGGACAATGCGCAGGAACATCGTCTGAACCGCGCGTTTCAATTATTGGAGCGTGTGGCCGAGTTTTGCGACAAGCGGCAGTTGGTCACGGTAAACAGGTCGCTGCTATCCATCGCCGTGGATGCGGCGGACATCAGCCGAGCCGTTTCCTCCCTTGACAAGCGTCCTGCACTTGGGCAACCATTCTCAAACAACACTGGCACCAACGTCACAGGAAAGTAACCGTATGTGATTGGAAAATGCAAAATGACCGATGTAAAATCCACTATGGATATGGCTGCATCCCGTTCCTTTTCTTCCCTTATTTCGGATTGGAACACGTTTAGGAACGGGTGCTGTTTATCGATAAAACAGTTTTTATTTACGCATTACACAAAAGGATGAAGCCGTGAAGGGGAACAACGAAATACTCAATAGACAATTCCGCACATACTCTTGTACGGCTTCATTCCACTCTTACAACAGAAATGTCACATTTATATCCCACTTATAACAACAAGATTTTATGGACAAGGAAAAATACAGTTTCTTGCGCCCGGCAGGGATTGAAACATTTGCTTTCATATTCTCCGGAGGTGCATTTCAATGGTTGTACGGAACAACGACCGATGATGACGGCAGGGAAATCGGCAACTTCACATTGTTTGCCGACCTCTTGGCAAGGATGGCTCTTGCGGACGGTACGGCAAAAGGCTTCCACAGACCACTTATGCTTTCAGTCGGTCAGGCGCAGTATTCCGAGGAACAGCTTTCAACGCAATGGAACATGGGCAGGAAGCGCATACGCCGCCTGTTGGACGAACTGGAAAGGCTGGAACTCATAGACACCTGCCGTTCAAGGGTTGCGTCCTTGATGACCTTTCCGTGCCTCCTGCAATGGATGGCAATGGATGGCAGCGTAGTTTCCAACCCGTTCATCCAGAACTGCTCTGAATGGGTGCAAACGGGCTGACAGATTGATTTTGCGCTTTTCCGTTGTTCCCAAATCTGCAAGCCATTCGGCATGCATCGGACTTTCCAATGGCCAACGTGAGGGAAGAATGGCGTGAAGCGTCAGCGTTCAGTTACGAGATATGCCGAGGTATTACCGCCTTCGGACGATATTACCACGACACTCTCGCAACGGTCTGAAATCCCGTTGTCCTTGCCGCTCGCAGGCTCGCACCATCCCTTTTATAGATACCGTTTCACGATTATTTTAGCGACATTAGTTATGGCACATAAAGGAGATACTTCCAAGCAGCAATCCGGGCAGGAGAAACCTGTTATAAGGCGTGACAAGGTAGTTGTCACCAAAGTCACGGAACAGGAATTTGCCCAAATCAAGAGTTTAGCCGACCAATGCGGCATGACACGCAGCGACTTCATCCGTGCGAGGGCACTCGGCTACAAGCCAAGATTGAGGCTTTCCGATACGGAATTGGATGGTCTGCGGCAGCTTGCGGCTTGCAGAACGGACATGGTGAACTTCGCTAACGCCCTGCATGGATTGACTGACAACGAAAAGATACGCCTTTTCCGCCAGCAGCCGACCATGCTTGACTGGTACGAGAAAGTGGCGTATGTCACAGACCGTGTCACCGACTTCTTGCAGTCCGCACAGACGGCCAACAGCTATCCGGCAGGAACAACAAACGATGATGGAAAGGAGGACGGCGTATGATAGCAAAAGCTAAGGCCGTAGCCCACGGCATTAGGGCAATACTCTATGTGTCGGGCGAATCGAGGAACAAGAAGCATCCAGAAAAGATAACTCGTATCTGTGACAACTTCATGCCGCAGGGAATGGACGCGACAGGCATTTTTACGGAAATGAAGTTTGCAACGATGAGCCATCCGAATATTAAGAACAATGTCATCCGCATGGAGATAAGTCCGGCGATGGAGCATACCGAGAACTTCACTTTGGACGATTGGTGGAAACTATGGCGCGACTTCGCCGCCGCTTTCGACATGCAGGAAATCAGCGACAAGGACGGCAAGGCGGTTTCAGCAAGGACGAACATATCGGGCAGCAAGTCATCCGTCTGGCTGCATGAGGAATCCGACAGCGGCATACCGCATCTACATGCCATCGTCAGCCGCGTGGACGAGGATGGGAACATCAACAACGACCACGCCATACACCTACGCGCACAACGGGCGGCAGAAATGATAGCCCGGCAAAGGGGATGGACTACGGCGCAACATATCCATGAAACCAACATCCCGAAAGTCAGTGCCGACTGCATGGAAGCCTTGCGTGAACTTGAAGAATGGTCATGGGACGGCTACCAAGAAAGGCTTGCCGCCAAAGGCTACGACTTATATCTGCGTAAGGATAAGAAAGATGTCATTCGTGGCTATGTGCTTCTCAAAGGCAACACGAAGTTCAAGGCATCGGAACTTGGAAAGGGGCGCAACCTTACTGCAACCCATATCAAACAGACATGGGAGAAGCTGCATCAAGACAAGGCGCAACAAGTCCGCACGCCATCTAAACAGCCAATTGTACCGACAGCGAAGCCGTCCGTTCCCATTGGTACGCAACAAAAGCCACAGCCTGTTATACGGCAGGGCAATCCGATATTTGAGGACTACACAACCTATAAGCCGAACAGCCAGCCCACGGAGTTTGAACATGACGGAAAAACCTACAAGCGTTTTCTCCCAGACAAGGTGCTTGACTTCATCAATGACGAGTTTGACCATCGGGAACTGGCCAACTGGAAGGACTTACAGAACTTGGCAATGGCTTACTTCACCCTTATAACATCGCCCTACGAGGTAACATCAGGCGGAGGTGGCGGCGGTTCGCAGTCTGACTTGAAATGGGGACGCGACCCGAAAGAAGACGAGATTGAGTTTGCCCTTAGATGTGCGCAAGCCGCTTCAAACAGGCTCGGCAGACATTCCAAAGGCGGAATAAAACGCAAATGACAAACCTAAAAAACAGCAACGCAATGAAACAACCCGATACGGCGGCTCTCCGTGAACGGCTTGCCAATTATACACCCGAAGATGAGTTGGGACAGGACAAACAGGAACTTGACAGACTGCTTCAGGAAATCAACTACCAACTGATTGAATTTCGCAATCTACTGAAAGAAATCAATGCTCTAAAGGAAGAACTGCACGGCATACACGGCATCCTGAAGCATACCGTCCAACGGGAACGGACGGCTTTCAATGCCTTGCTTGCGGCAAAGGATAGTGCGGACAACATCGTGGATGGCATCAGCCGAGCTATTGTCAAGGCGGAACAGCACACCGTCATCCATGCCAAAATCGGCACCGATGAACTGGCGAAAGTGAATCAATGCACCGCCCGACATATCAAGGCCGAAGAAGAACTGTTGGAGAAGCACAGCTACAAAATGGCCAAATGCCTCCAAAACAATGAAGGCATTTGGCTTTCTACCCGTTGGCTTATATTTGTGGTAATAGTTTTGACTATCAGTTATCTTGCCGTAATCCTGTGGGCTGTATGCAAAAGTAAAATATACTTATTATTTTAGCATCGACCTTTTTCTTTGAGGTTAGAAAGTTCATTCAGCAAATAGTCAACATACTTTTGTGGCATTCCGACGTCTGCCAAACCTGTGATTGCTTTTGCTTGAACTATGTTCATATCATCAGCGTAATAATTATTAATAAATTCATATAAGCGACCTAATAAAACAATGGCAGCTCCATATACAGGTTCGAAATCGATGACATCGGGTTCAAATGCAATATTGCTGGTACTTAAACCATGTACAAACTCTCCAAGAAAAGAAAAAAAGCCAGAATCACATTTCAAATGCAACAAATCGTACATCTCATTCCATGTATATTTGTTTTTTTGAATATTTGAAGAGCCTAATGTTTTGTACTTCCAATTACATTTCTCCATTAATTTCTCAATAACAGCAGCTTTACCAGTATACAAAGACAATTCTCGTATTTTTGCTTGACAATGTTGTCTTGCTTCCGTATAATGGGTTTTGCTGTCAACTACTTGCTGCATCAGAACATCAAACTCATCCTTGCTTATGCTATTGTCATAAAACATATTCTCAGGCAAATATTTGAGCCTGTTATTGATACCATCCAAGACATATAAATAATGTCGTAGTGCCATTGCTTCCCCATCTTCTTGATAAATAAGGTATAGAGATGCCATTGTATCTGCCAATGTTCTAACAATGGCGTTTGCAACTACATAGTCCTTATTCTGCTCTATGATGGTATGAAGCGTACTTGCTGATTTAAGTATGCGGGATGCTATTTGGAGAGGATAAGCTTTCAACTCATCTATAGATTCAGATGTATGAATATTTTTCAAATGAAAAACCTCATGCTTGATAAGAGTGAAAACAACCCTATAACACTCTTCATATGTCAAGTCTGCCCTTGCAAATTCAGGAATCGAAATGTGTGCTTTGCTGTTTTGTTTTCCTTCTCCAATCTTCATAATATCATCTCCTTCATCATATTGTTCACTTTTTTCAAATAAACCTATGAATTGATTTTAATTGCATCTGCATAGTCTATGCAAAGCTCATTTGCCAAAGTAATATTTAGCTTTGAGAACTTTCCTGTTGTAACTAGTAGAACCTCAATAGCATAATCCATTCCCTCTATAGTCCTTTGAGCTTCCATAATAGCGTAGTATTTTACACATTGAAAGATTCCGCGATTAATTTCTTGTTCCGGCGAAATACTTGGCTTAACTTCTATACAAACATGCGTTCCATCCGATAGTTCAAGATATACATCTAATCTGTCTCCTGAAGGCAAAATGTGTTCAATGCTTGAATATGCCACATCTTTATAGCCAAGACATTCAGGATGTTGGCAGATATATTCTTTTAATTCTTTATGTTCTCTACCTTCTCCACCAAAATCAAGATGTGGATTTTCTATGCTCTCCAATTCTTCATCGGAAAAAGGTTTATATTCATCAAGTTCCAACATACGTAGCACCCAATTCCAATGTGCATAATTGATAGCCTTGCTGTCTAACCCTTCAACAAAAATACGTTTACCATCTCCAAGTTCGTTGTACTTCGGTTCTATAAATTCAAACCCTTCTGATGGCAGGTTTGTTTTTGCATTCTTGCAAAGAGAGTTTAGAGTTGGGATTTCACAATCTTCTTGCTCTGCCAATGCATTCAACACACTTTGTACGGCATACAACGCATGGCCAATACCTGAAAATTTTTCCTTTCCAATAGCAGAAATCAAGTCTCCATATGTATGTTCTTTCTGTCC
>OIXV01000465.1_pt1 | contig 39386 bp, 29 predicted proteins | sample 1587771 | NCBI WGS metagenome assembly OIXV01 (sample SAMEA3888893, study PRJEB22519) | human gut metagenome | biome: human gut; feature: human-associated habitat; material: faeces | place: Denmark | collected 2010
GGAAGTAGAAATCTACTACCGCTTCATCGGCAAAATCGACTGACCTTTCTTTTTTACCCAACAATATCTTTAATTAAGGGAGACGGGCAAGAGCTATCCCGATATCCACAGCCTGCTCCTGCTCAGTGCCCTCTTCGATGTTTCGCTCGACCAACTCATCAAAGGAGATTTGGAAACCATGAAACAGGAAGTCAACGCCGCCGACGTCAAGGCCATGAACCGCGATGCCGTCATCTACACCGGTCTGCTCGCCGCCACGATCATCCTGCCCGTGCCGCTGCTCAAATGGTTTGACCTGTATGGCCTCATCCCGGAGCTTTTGCTCTGGGGCAGCGCGATGTACTTCGCCCTCCGCCTCGAGCGCATCAAAAAAGCAAATAACGTCCAGTCCTACAGGGAGATCTTGGCCTTCAGCGAAGGGAAGCGGCTCGACGAGATCGAGCAGAAGGTCGAAGCGGGCAAGCGGCCCTATCAGAAAGTTCTGCTCGTCCTGCTCACCGCCGGGATCACACTGCTCGTCGGCATGGTGCTCAGCTGGCTGCTGCTGTAAGCAAACATCACAAAACCCGCCCCGACGCAAAAGCGTCAGGGCGGGCTTACTTTTCAGGGACGCGCTTCACATATTGAAGCGCCGTCTTGCCTCCTCGCGGAGCGACGGGACGCGGCGCACGATGCGCAGCGGGATGATGAGCCCGATGCAGATGACGAGCACGACGAGCGACCAGCTCGGCTGCCACGCCTCAAGAAAATACCGGTCAATGCAGTATTCGACGCCCATCGCCATCAGACCCACCGCGCCGATGCACATCGCGATGGAGGAAAGGCGTGACCTTCTGCCGTCGCGCAGCAGAAAGCTCAGCAAAAACACGACGACGCACGCCCAGCCGAGCATCGGCAGCACGAGCCCGCGGAACCACCGCCCCCCGTGCAGCGCGACTGAGATGATCCAGACGTAAACACCGATGGCGGCGACATCCGCCGTCAGGCGGAAGAAGATCGGAATGCCGCGCGCGAGCATCGGCAGCGCAAACCAGACCCACAGCATCACCGCCGCGCCCGCGACGTAGAGCGACCACGGGTGCTCCGTCGGCAAAATGAGATTCAGCAGTCCGCAGCAGAGCGACACGGACGCGAGCATCGCTGTCAGCAGCGCGGCGGCAGCCCGGCGCGAAGCGGGCGGCACCTCCGCGGGCTTGGTCGGAAAATAGCTCGGCGCGTCGGGGGCGGGCTTCCATGCGGGCGTGCCGCAGAGCGGGCAGCGCTCCGCGCCCTCGTCCAGCTCCACGCCGCAGTTGACACAGTATGACATCAAATTCCTTCTTTCGATTTCTCAGCGGTTGCTCTCCACACGTACGGGGATGCCCTCGCGCACGAGGAAGCGGAAAAAGTCGCGCTCGGTGTCCGTCTCCGCCTGCGTGCCGGCAAAAGTGATCTCCATCGTGTCGCCATAGCTGATGGACGCGCAGTGGCAGCGCGGCACCGTCGCCTGCCCCAGGATGACCTCCGCCCCGCGGATGTGCTCGGCCATCTCCGGCGGTACGGTAAAAGCACCGGGATTGGTATAGGTGCAGGAATAGGGCCGCACGCCGTGCAGACGGTAGTTGAGCGCCATGACGGGATTTTTGAGTGCGACCGGCACAAGGCGCAGCGCAAAATTCTTTGTAAAGCGGACGTTTCCCGTAAACGCCGCCTGCAATTCCTGGCGGTTGATGTGCAGTTTCATAAAATGGCGCACCTGCGAGACGATCTCGGGAAAGGTGTAGTCACCGAGCGCAGGGTCGATATACGGGCGGACGGTGGTGATAAAGTTGCGCAGCGTCTCGCTCGGGAACCAGCCGCGCAGGTTGATAGGGATGGCCAGCGCCACAGGGCGCATACGGTACGGCTTTTCGCGCTTCTGCTTTTCCAAAATGACATAGATGAGCACGGCGGAAAGGTATTCGGTGATGGACGCGCCATAGCTCTTTGCCCGCTCGCGCAGCTTTGAGAGCGGCACAAAGCCCATCGTCACGTGGAAGGTGTAGAACGGCTCGGGCGTTCCGGTGTTCTGATACGCCGTCGGCTGGCGGTGAAGGCCCAGCGCGTGGTGTCCCGCATAGCGGGCGTAGGCGTCCTCGAGTTCCTCCTCGCGCGGCGGCTCATTGAGGTCGAGCACGCCGTTTCCCGCCGGAATATCGATGCCCGTCTGGCGCAGATACTCCGCCAGCAGCGTGCGGAAGAAGACGATGGCCCCGCCGCCGTCGGACAACGCGTGGAAGACCTCGATGGAGATGCGGTTACGATAATAGTAAAAGCGTACGAGCCAGCCGTTGTCCTCCTTGAAGCGGACGGGCTGGCAGGGGTCGGACACGTCCTCCTTCAAAAACGGTCCCGGTGCATCGTTCGGCTCCAGATAATACCAGAATGCGCCCTTGCGGATGCGCACGGCAAAGCTCGGGAAGCGCGGCATACAGCGGTCGATAGCGCGCTGGAGCGCCGCGGGGTCGACGTCCTTTTCCATCAGGGCGGAGAAGCGATAGATGGCCGAATACTCTTCCTTTTGCAGCGCGGAATACAAAATACCCGCGTTGTCAAGCCGGTACCACCTGCTGTTCGGCTTGGCCATTATCTCTCACCTTTCCCTCGCGTTCGATCATTTGATATTGTATTGTAGCACAAAGCGCCGCGCACGACAAGAAAGATGAGAGTTTTCCTTTTCTTTTTTGCAAAAATATGATACGCTGGAAAAAATTCTGAAAACACCGAACCACAGGAGACGCCTATGGAACCCAAACTGCATATCATCCGCAAAAAAAGGAGCGAGGCCGAGCGCGCCCACCTCGACCCGCTGATGCGTGCGCTCAAGGCGCTGCACAGCGCCGGTGCGCCAGAAAGCATGACCGCCGAAGAGCTTGAGCGTCAGCGCCGCAGTCAGGAGGTCCTCGGCAAGCTGACTGCGCCGATGACGGGCATGGATTACGAGGAATTTGCCCTCTCGGGCATGAGCGCGGCGTGGACGCGGCTCAAGGCCCCCCACGGCAGCCGCCATGCGATTTTATACTGCCACGGCGGCGGCTACACGAGCGGCAACCTCGGCTATTCGCGCGTGCTGTCCTCCAAGCTCGCGCACGCGACAGGCTACGACGTGCTGAGCTTTGAATACCGCCTTGCGCCCGAGTTTCCCTATCCTGCCGCCGTTGAGGACGCGCTACGCGCGTGGGACTATCTGATGCTCCAGGGCTACGGCGCGCACGATATCGTCCTCGCGGGTGACAGCGCGGGCGGCAACCTTGCCCTCGTGCTCTGCAGCCGCCTCAAGGCGGCGGGCCGCAAGCTCCCCGGCGCGCTCATCCTGATGTCCCCGTGGACGGACATGACGATGTCGGGCAAATCGTACACAGAGCGCACGGAGATCGACCCGATGCTCACGCCCGAGTACATCGAGGCCGTGCGCCTCGCCTACGCTGCGGGGCGGGACTACCGTTCGAGCGACCTGTCGCCGCTCTTCGCCGACTTCGCAGGCTACCCGCCGACGCTCATTCAGGTCGGCGATCACGAGATCCTGTATTCGGATTCGGAGCAGCTCTATCAGGCGATGAAGCGCGCCAACGTCTCCTGCCGCCTGCAGGTCAGCGAGGGGATGTGGCATGTGTTTCAGATGTTCCCGATCAAAAAAGCTTCTATTGCGATAGAGAATATCGCACGGTTCCTACTGGAACAGTAAGCAGATGATCTCCCCTGTGCCGCACAGGGAACAGAGCTCAAAGGTGGTGTTCTCTTTTGCAAAAGAGAACACCACCTTTTCCCCGCTTCCCCTACACGGTGCAGGGGACAAACTTCCCCGTCAGTTTTACAGAAAAATTTCAAAAACTGCTTGCAAAGCATCTTTTCCGTGTTATGATGGGTGCGAAAAATGGACGTGCAGGACACGTTGCTGAGAAAGAGTGATCTTACTTTGTTGGATTTTTTAAAGCAGGAGGGGCTGAGCCCCGACCTTTTGGACGGCATCCGCGCGTTTAACGCGCAGTATCCCACGCCGCCGGAGCTGCAAGGCCGCGTGCCGCGTCCGCGCTATCATTATTACGGTAAAGACGTGTGGGAGGCGGCGGCCGCCGCCATTTTGTGCGGAGAAAACCTGCTGCTCGCGGGCAGCAAGGCAACGGGCAAGAACGTGCTGGCAGAAAACCTTGCGCAGGCTTTCGCGCGCCCTGCGTGGGACGTGTCATTCCATGTCAACATGGACGCGGCGAGCCTCATCGGTATGGACACCTTCGAAGGCGGCGAGGTCCGCTTCCGTCCGGGGCCGGTGTATCTTTGCGCCAAAAATGGCGGCTTCGGCGTGCTCGACGAGATCAATATGGCAAAAAATGAGGCGCTTGCTGTACTGCACGCGACGCTCGACTTCCGCCGCGCCATCGATGTTCCCGGCTACGAGCGCGTGGAGGTCGATCCCGCCGCGCGCTTCATCGGCACGATGAACTACGGCTACGCCGGCACGCGCGAGCTGAACGAAGCGCTCACGTCGCGCTTTGTCGTCATCCAGATGCCGCCGATCGACGAAAGCGGTCTTGCGCGTCTGCTCGGTGACGAGTTCCCGACGCTGGAGAAGAAGTACCGCGGCCAGTTCGTGCAGCTCTTCCTCGATCTGCAAAAAAAGTGCGAAAATGCGGAGATCTCGGAAAAGGCGCTGGACCTGCGCGGCCTTCTGGACGCGCTGCGCCTCATCCGCCGCGGCGTGAGCGCAGGCCTCGCGCTCGACATGGGCATCACGAACAAAGCCTTCGACGCTTACGAGCAGGGTCTCATCCGCGACGTGATCGCCGCGCGCATCCCAAGCAAGCTCGACCGCAGCCGCCTTTTTACCGACTGACATGGAGACCGCAAGCTACTCTGCCCAGCAGCGCCGGGCCATCAACCTCGTCTGGACGGCGAGCGGGGATTATCAGTTCGAGCCGCAGTTTTTAGCGCTCAAATCAAACGGCGAGCCGGACTTTTATATGAACTGCGTCATCGGCCTTGTGCACAAGTGGTTCGGTGATGAGACGCAAAAGCGCCTTTTCGCCCACTGGACAGGCGATGTGCGGCAAAGCACCTTCGACGACCTTGCGTGGCTGGCGCTCGAAAACGCGGTGTATGAAAAAGAGCTTCCCGAGCGTCCCGTACTCGAAGCGCTGCGCTATACGCACGCTGAAGAATTTTTCGCGTCGGAATACCAGCTTTCGCGGCAGGAGTGGATGGACAAAAACCAGCTCGTCTACTCGCTCCAGTCCGAGCGGTGGAAAAAGGTCCTCTCACAAAAGCCGCCCCTCCTCGCGCCATGGGAAAAGGGGCTCGGCGAGGCCCTCGCCTGCCCGGGTACGATGAGCGGCGAGGAGCTCGAGGCCGCCGTTCTCGCGGCCTTTGAAAAATATCTGCAATTCGACGGCACGGTACATAAAAAGGAGCCGTTCCGCCTGCACTTTGGTGACAAATGGGCGCCGCTTCTCACCAAGCTCATGCCGGTGGAGATCGTCCGCACGGACGATCTGACCATCGGCCGCTCCGCCGCCGCGGGCGAGAACGGCATGGTGCGCGCGTCGAACGCGCTGCGCGCCCAGCTCCACTCGAACGAGCGCGAAACGCAGGACCGCAACTATATCGAGCGCTGCTTCGGTCGCAGCATCTATTCCCCCCAGCGCCTTGCGCGCATCGAGCAGCAGCTTTGCACCGGAAACCACCTCGGCTGCCACCTGTGGTTCACTAGGGGCGAAAACGCCCCCGACAAACCCGTGAGCGCCGACACGCAGCGTCTCTACGAGCAGGCCGAGGAGCAGGCAAAGCGCAACCGCGCCGCCTTCTCGCACGACAACGCGCTCTATCAGAATGCGCTGCTACGCTTGACGGAGCAGATACGCAACTGTATGCTCGTCCACCAGCAGCCGGACCGCGTCACGGCCCGTCAGGGCTTCCTGGACGGCACAAAAGTCTGGCGCGAGCCGATCCTGCGCGATGACCGTGTGTTCCTGCGCGCCGATGAAGAGCCGCATCCCGGCTTCACGGTCGATCTGATGCTCGACGGCTCGGCCTCGCGCCTGCACTGTCAGGAGACCATCGCCATTCAAGGCTACATCCTCGCGAAAAGCCTTGCCTCCTGCGGCATCCCCGTGCGCGTGACGAGCTTTTGCAGCCTGCGCGGCTACACGGTGCTGCACATTTTGAAGGATCTCGGCGACAAGAACGGCGAGCGGAAGGTCTTTGACTACTTTGCCGCCGGTTGGAACCGCGACGGGCTCGCGCTGCGCGGTGCGGGTGAGCTGATGAGATCCGCGCCCGCGGACAAGCACCTGCTCATCCTGCTGACCGACGCGAGCCCGGACGACAGCCACAAGATCCTGCCGAGCGGCAAGGTCCCGCTCAGCCGCGACTACGACGGTCAGGCCGGTATCGACGACACGGCGGAGGAGGTTCGCGCCCTGCGCGCGCAGGGCGTGCGCGTTGCCGCTGTCTTCATGGGCGAGAACGAGAGCGTTCCCGCCGCGAACGCCATCTATGGCCGCGACCTCGCGCGCATCCGCCGCATGGATCAGCTCGCCGCCGCGGCAGGCCGTCTCATCCAAACGGAGATACAGGAGCTGAGCTCTTGACGATGCAAAAACGCACAGGCAGCCGCCTGTGCGTTTTTCTGTTTTGTTTTTCGCCTATTGCAGAATGCCGGAAAGCGTTTCCATTAGCTTGTCCGCCTCGATAGGCTTGGAGATATGGGCATTCATACCCGCGCGGATGGCCTTCTGCTTGTCTTCTTCAAAGGCGTTTGCCGTGGAAGTCGTGCTTGCGCTCGGACGGCTCTTCCTTCTCCACGCGGTAGGGCTGCGTGAGCACATCGCGCAGCTCGGACATGATGATGGGCTTGCTCTCGCCGATGAGCTTGCGGATGCGGCAGCACCGCCTCCTTGCCCGAGAGCGCCCACTCCGAGCGCATGCCGATCTCCTGCACCATGCGGCTGACGCTGATGGCGGTGTTGGAGTCGTCGTCCGCCACCAGGACGCGTACGCCCTGGAGCTGCGGCACGGCCTCGTACTTTGCCGACGTGCTGAGCACCTTGAAGGGGATGGAAACGGTATATTCCGTACCCTTGTCAACGCTGATGGTACCGCCCATCATGTCGACGATGTTCTTGCTGATGGCCATACCGAGGCCCGTGCCCCGGATGCCGCTGACCGTCGTGCTCTCCTCGCGGGTAAAGGCCTCGAACAGATGCTTCTGGAACTCCTTGCTCATGCCGATGCCGTTGTCCTTAACATGAAACTCATAGGTCGCGTAGCCGTTGGAGTAGTCCGGCTTCCGGATGATGCGGACGATGATCTGTCCGCCGTTTTTTGTGTACTTGATGACGTTCGCAGGGCTGCGGATATAGCCGCCGTCCGGCGTGACAGTGTAGAGCACGCCCGTCCAGTGGTTGACCAGAACGAGCACGACGACCGCGGCGTAAAACACAAGGAATGTCCATTTGAGTGTCTTGATGAGCGCGGGACGCAGGTCGCGCGCGGCATAGTGCGCGAGCATGACGACCGAGAGCACCATCGTCAGGAAATAGATATCGCGGATCACGACCATCCCCCATGGCATGCAGGGGACCGACTCATTATAGACCAGGCCTCATGCCGCATCCGCCGTTGCGTACAGCAGCGCCGCAGTATTGAGCCAGAAGTAGCTCCTATCGTTGGATCGCTTTGTAATGGCCGCGCTCATCCACGTCACTGCTATGATCATAAAGCAGAGCATGGTCATCTGATGGTAGATCGAACTCGTCACTCGCTCGGGTCACCCCGCTTTCTTATCCGAAATCGCCTCTTGACAGTTTCTTAATTATTTTGCTATAGCACCTTTCTCCGCACAAAGCAAAAGAATTTTGCAAAAAATACAATATCCGACTGAGCTTTCGCCGCGCGCCCCGCATTTTTGCGGCGAAACGGCGCATGAATGCACGTACCCTGCGGACTCATGCGCTCTGTTTTCCACGATCAGCGTTGCAAAGCGCGGCAGCGCGCTTTATAATGGCTGAAGACCATTTGGGGAGGGACCGCCGTGCTGAACGCATATCCAGACTATTACCCGCAGTTTTCCTGCATCGCAGACCGCTGCCGCCACAACTGCTGCATCGGCTGGGAGATCGACGTGGATGAAAATACGCTCGCTTCTTACCACCGGATCGGCGGTGAAATGGGTGAGCGCCTGCGCAGAAGCATCTCAGAAGATGGTGATGCACCGCATTTTCTTCTTGGCGAGCATGAGCGCTGCCCGTTTTTGAACGGCAAAAACCTCTGCGACCTCATCCTGTACGGCGGGGATAAGCTGCTGTGCCAGATCTGCACCGATCACCCTCGCTACCGCAGCTTTTTCTCGGAGCGGACGGAGATCGGCGTGGGCCTCTGCTGTGAGGAGGCCGCGCGGCTCATTCTGACAAAGTCCGACAGGACAACGCTCGTCGTGACGGGCGAGGGAACGCTCGACGAAGAGGAGACCGCCCTGCTCGCGCTGCGCGAACGGCTCTTTGCCGCCGCGCAGGACCGGGAAGCGCCGATCTTTTCCCGCATGGAGAGGATGCTCTCGCTCTGCGGCGCGGCGCTGCCCGCCATTTCGCTCAAGCAGTGGGCAGAGTTCTATCTTTCGCTCGAGCGCATGGACGAGCAGTGGACGGAGCTTTTGCGCGCGCTGCGCAGCCACGCGGACGAGCTGCCCCTCTCCGATTTTGCCGCGCACATGAATGGGCGCGAGACGGAATACGAGCAACTGCTCGTCTATTTCCTTTACCGCCATGTGCCGGCGGCACTCGACGACGGGGACGTCGGCAGCAAGGCGGCGTTCGCCGCTGCCTCGGTACAGCTTCTCTTCGCGCTCGGTGCGCTGCACGAAAAAAAACACGGCAGTTTCACCGTGAGCGACCAGATTGAGCTCTGCCGCCTCTACAGCGCGGAGGTCGAATACTCTGATGACAACCTGAACGCGCTTTTCGACGCGCTGATGTGAGCTTTCCCCGCGCTTTGCCGAAAGACGGTGAAACGCGGGCTTTTTCACGAATCGGCGCGAAGTTTGGTTGATTTTTATGTAAACCTATGATATACTGCGGACAAAACTCAGATGCGGAGCGTTCGCGCTCCCGCGCGGAAAAGGAGAGCAGACCATGAGGACTATCACACGGAAGAAAACACCGCTCGCGCTGCTGCTTGCGCTGTGCCTTGCGATGCAGCTTTGCATTCCGGCGCTTGCAAGCGGCACGACAATGACCGCTGGCAGCGCGGCCATCCGCCAGCTTGAAGAGGAAGAGGGCTTCCGCGCGGAAAAGTACAGCGCGAACGGCAAATGGTACATCGGCTACGGAACGGAATGCGGTGCGGACGACTATCCCGGCGGCATCACCCAGCAGGAGGCGGAGACGCTTCTGCTCAGCAAAATCGCGGCCTTTGAGGTCAAGCTGAACGACTTTTTTGCCCGCCGCGGCATCACGCCCACGCAGGGCCAGTTCGACGCGCTCATCTGTTTCAGCTATAACTACGGCACGGGCTGGATGAGCGGCACGAGCAAACTCGTGAAGATCGCCGGCGGCGAGGTGCAGGCCACGCGCCTTGAAGTGGCGCAGGCCTTCGGCGAGTGGTGCCACTCCGGCGGTCAGGCGCAGCCGGGCCTTGCCGACCGCAGGCTTCAGGAGGCAGCTCTCTACTTAGACGGCAGCACCGCCGCCGCGGAGACGGAGTTTGCCTATCTCATCATCAACAAGGAAGACGGCGTGTCGTATGAGACGGATTTCCGCGTCTACCAGCGCGGCATGGCCTACGGCAGCTTTCCCGCAATGGAAAAGCTCGGCTGCACGTTCGCGGGGCTGAAAACCGCGTCCGGCGCGGTGCTGACGGAAAACAGCATCGCCAGCGGAAACGTCACCGCGACCGCCGCATGGAATGCAAACAGCTACACCGGCACGACCTATTCCGACGTGAAGAAGGGCGACTGGTTCTATGACTACGTCATGGAGCTGAGCGCGCAGGGCATCGTCGGCGGCAACGGCGACGGCACCTTTGCTCCCAACCGCGCCACAAGCACGGGCGAGATGCTCAAGCTCGTGCTGCTCGCAACAGGTCACAAGCAGCAGTCTCCCACAGGAACGCACTGGGCCAGCGGCTACGGCACCTACGCCCTCTCCATGAGCTATCTTTCGCGCGACAAGGCTGATGCGCTCGATTCTCCCATCAGCCGCCTTGAGGTCGCGCGTCTTGCGGCCAAGGCCATGGGCTACGGCGCGTCGGGCAGCGCTTCTCCCTTTGCCGACGTGAACGATGGCTACGCGACCGCCCTCTGCGAGGCGGGCATCTTCATCGGTACAACCGTCGGTGAGCAGAGATTCTTCTACCCGAACGACAGCATCACGCGCGCGGAGGTGGCGACGATCGTGTGGCGCATCTATCAGGCAAACGCCACCAACACCAAGCAGAAGATCCACTACGGGAACTACACGCTCGACGTGCTGGAGGGCGTGCCGACGAACAATTACGACAAGTCCGCCTTCTCAAGAGACGGCAGCATCATGCGCTACAACGACCCCAGCGTGCGCACGCGCCTCGGCATTGACGTGTCGCAGTATCAGGGCGACATTGACTGGACGGCGGTCGCGGGCAGCGGCGTGGAATTTGTCATCGCGCGCGCGGGCGGTCGTGGCTACACCATAGGCTCCATCTACGCCGATAAGAAGTTTGACGACTACGCCGACGGTGCGGCTGCCGCAGGCCTTCAGGTGGGCGCGTACTTCTACTCGCAGGCCATCAGCGTTCAGGAGGCGGAGGAGGAAGCCTACTTTGTGCTCGATAAGCTGCGCGGCCACAGCATTACCGGCCCCGTCGTCTTCGACTGGGAGGTCGTCGGCAAGTCGAGCGCCCGCACCTACGGCATCGAAACGAGTGTGCTCTGCGCCGCGGCGCGCGCCTTCTGCAAGATCATTGAAGACGCGGGTTATCAGGCGATGATCTACACCGACAGCTATGCCGGCTATGTCAAGTATGACCTCAGCCAAATTGCCGACTACCCGCTGTGGTTCGCGTACTACAGCTCGAATGCGCCGACGTTCTACTATGACTTTGCCATGTGGCAGTATACGTCCAAGGGGAGCGTCCCCGGCATCAAGGGCAACGTCGACATGGACCTCTGGTTCATCAAATAAACGGAAATACAGGGTTGAGCAAAACTTCGATTTGCTCATAAGGCTATACAATAAACAGTACTATTCAGCTTGTTTGAACACTATATATTGTTACTCAATTTTGCAAAACTCGCGTTTTGCTCAACCCTTAAACGGAAATAAAAAAAGGAGGCGATGGCCGCGCGGCCATCGCCTCCTTTTTTGTCATTTTCGCAAATTTACAGCTCGATGAGTTCGTACTCTCTCGTGCCGAAGCCGAGCTCGGCGGCGGCCTCCACCGTGTGCACGCCGCTGCGGCTCTCGATGCGCTCGACGAGGTGGTCGCGGCCCGGATCGTCAGACGCGTAGACGAGGTGGAGACAAGCCTGATCGATGGCGATGGGGTCAAGCGAGGCGAGGATGCCGATATCCTTCATGCACGGGTCCTCCGCCACGGCGCAGCAGTCGCAGTCGACCGACATATTCTTCATCACGTTGATATAAGCAAGCTTGCCGTCGAAATACTTCACAACGGAAGAGGCCGCGTCTGCCATGGACTCGAGGAACGCGATCTGGTCGGTGGACCACATCTCCTCAGGCTTGCCCGCGCCGTGGATGTAGGCCTTGCCCGCGCTCGAACCGCAGCCGATGGACAACTGCTTGAGCGCACCGCCGAAGCCGCCCATCGGGTGGCCCTTGAAGTGCGAGAGCACGAGCATGGAGTCGTAGTTGGCCATATCCTTGCCGACAAAATTCTTCTGGATGCGCTTGCCGCCCGGGATGGCGAGCTCAATGTCCGGGCCCTCGGCGTCGAGAATGTCCACATCGAAGAGCTTGCTCCAGCCGTGCTTGATCATCGTGCGGCGGTGGGCGTCCGTCGTGTTGCGCTCGCCGGGATAGGCGGTGTTGCACTCAACGACGGTGCCGTGCACCGCTTCGATCATCGGCTGCCAGAACTCGGGCGTCAGAAAATTCTGGTTGCCCGGTTCTCCGGAGTGGACCTTGACGGCGACCTTGCCGGGCAGCTCCCTGCCCAGCGCCTTATAGAGCTCCACGACCTTTTCCGGTGTGATATCTCTGGAAAAATAAACTTTGGCTTTCATCTTGTGATCCTCCTTTGTCTGCTCCACCCGCAGGTCGGACGGCGGCCGCGGCTCCGTGCACAGCAATCGAAAAGAGCGCGGCCAAATTTTAACACGGATAGCATAAAACGAATGCTCTCCTGATGCAAATGAAATTTTTTCATAGATTTTCACAGCTCATCCCGCTTTCGATTTTTCTCCTTGCCGTGGCGCGGCAGTTGTGTTATAGTAGCTGTATTCGCGGGTATGGCGGAATTGGCAGACGCGCAGGATTTAGGTTCCTGTGGAGCGATCCGTGTGGGTTCGACCCCCACTACCCGTACCACGTCGGAGCAAAGTCCGCTTTGCTCCGATGTTCTTTTATCCTTCTGAAAAAACAGCAGACCGGTCTGCTGTTTTTTTATTTTTTCCGCTTCTGCTGTGAAAAAAGCACAATTTATCTGGGAACGCCGCGTATTTTTATCGAAAAGCGGTCGAGTTTGACAGGACTGCGTTGTATAAGGAATCCGTTAAATTGTATCTTTGTGTGTTTGCCTGCCGCTGCGGCGACTCGCGGGCCAAAAGGAAGAAGGAGAATCCACTAGGCAGGAAAAGAGATGAACGGTCCTGCTGCTGGCAGCGGCGTGCTCAGCATCCCTGCTGACCAGCTGCGGCAGCAAGGACACCGCCGATGACAGCAGTACCGACACCAGCGAGCACCCGTCATCACGATGCAGTCCCCGTTCCGCAACATGAGCGTATTCATCGATATCGTCCACGAAAAGTACCCCGAGATCAATCTGGAGGTCATCCCCTACAGCGGCAAGAACTACACCGCCTATGTCAAGGCCGAGCTTGCCGCTGATGATATGCCTGATATCTACACCACTTCGTACTTTATCCCCGACCTCGACGATGTGAGCAGCAAGCTCATCGACCTTTCGAGCTACGCGTTCACCGATAACTACGCTGAGGCGCGCCTGCGCGATGTGACCGACAGCAAAGGCGCGATCCACCTGCTGCCGACCTATTACGACTGTCTCGGCATCACCTATAATAAGACGCTGCTCGAAAAGAACGGCTGGACGCTGCCGACCTCCCTCAAAGAGCTTGAAGAGCTCGCGCCCAAGGTCAAGGCAGCCGGCTATGACCTGTGTCTGGATGATATCCAGCTCCCTGGCTACGGTTTCCAGTATCTGTGCGACATTCTCGACACTGGCTGGCTCAACACGCCTGACGGCCGCGCTTGGCAGACCGCCTTTTTAAAGGGCGAAGCCACGCTCGAAGATACGCCAGAAATGCTCGAGAGCATGAGCATCCTGCAAAAATGGCGCGATCTCGGTATGCTCAACGGCAACGGCGATATTACGAGTGACAACGATACCCGATCGAAGATGGCCGAGGGCAACACCCTCTTCCTGCTTGGCAGCTCCAACGTCTTCTCCGCGGATGAGACCACGGATGAGTTCGGCCTGATGCCCTTCCTCTCCGAGGATGGCACGCGCAACACCTTCGTGCTGAACGTCAACCGTTATGTCGGTCTCAACAAGCACCTTGAAGAGGCTGGCAATGAGCAGAAGCTTGAGGACGCGCTGCACGTGATGGAAGTCCTCTCCACGGTCGAGGGAATGCAGGCGCTCAACAGCCTCTATTCCGACACTTCCCTTCTACCGCTCAAGGATTACACCGTGAATTCTAACCGCTATTATGCCGATATTCAGGACCAGATCAACTCCGGTGCGACCGCGCCGCTCATCTACAACGGCTAGGAAAACATCATCGTCGCGATCGGCGAGTCGATGATCTCCTTTGTCACGGGCGAGTCCACCCTTGACGACGTCGTCAGCACCATCGACGGCAATCAGCACCTCATCTGGGACAACTCGACCCAGTATTACACGACCGTCACACAGAAGATCGATACCGAGCACTGTGCCAAGCTCGTCGGCATCTGCTTTGCCGAAGCCAGTGGCGCGGACATGGCGCTCATCTCGATGAACAAGTGGTACCGGATGGATGATTCCGGCGATCTGAACCTCGACGGTGTGAGCGGCGCGCTCTTCCCGCTGCCCGTGTCCGATCAGGAGATCACCTCCATCCTCCCCACCGGCTGGCGCCAGAACATCCAGACCGTCACTCTCACCGGCAAGCGCGTCAAGGAACTCGCCGAGACAGGTTATGACCGCTCCGGCGACGGCGAGCATCCCTTCCCCTATGCGCTCGTCACGCCCGAGGGCTTTGTCATCGACGACGACGCCGTTTACACCGTCGCCATCGCAGGCGTGACCGACGAGGTCGCCGAAGAGGGCAGCAAGACCGACACCGGCATTCTCGGCCTCGACGCCGCGCGCGAATATTTCAGCCGCTTCGACCACATCTCTGAAAAAGACATCATCTGGGAGTAAGAAAAACGCATGAACAATGCAGCGGAACGCCCGAACCGAAAAACAGAAGCACACAAGCAGTTGCTCATCCTGCTTCTTATATTTCTGTCTGTCGTTTTCGTCGATGTGCTGTCGTTTTTGAAATTCTACGGCGATTACATCGACGGCGTGATCTACGCCGAACGCCTGAGCCAGATGCGCGAGGTGACCACCCAGCTCTTCACCGGCATCGATGATGTGGTACAGAACCAATGGGGCATCGCCGAAACGCAGAGCCGCTACTTTCAGGAATACGAGTCCGCGACCGCCGATGAGCTGATCGCGTTCATGGAGCGTCAGGCGCGGCTCAACACCTTCGATTTCTCTCAGTCAGAGATGATGGCCGCGGACGATACGGGGCGCTACTACACCCAAAACGGAATACAGGGCACCCTCACGGGGCTGAATTATCTCATGGACGAACCTGAGCGCGTAAGCTATGTGTACAACGCCATGACCACAAACAAGTCGGAAATGGTGTTCCTGCTGAAGCTGCCGGAGCCTGTGACCATGCGCGTCGGTGAGCAGACCGTACGCTTGAGACCATACGCTTGACCTATTGCGGCGTATCCCGCAGCATGACGGAGCTGACCCCGTATTTCAGTTGTGAGGCTTACAACTGAAACAACAGTGTCTACGTTGTGGACAACAACGGCTCCAAGCTCTTCAGCGACGCAAACAACACGCTCCTGCAGGGCCATAACGTCTATTCGGTGCTCGAAAAGATGGAGTATCTGCACGGCAGTTCCTTTGCCGAGGCGCGTCAGGAGCTCGGCGAGCACAAGATCGCATACTCCAACGCCGTTCTGAACGGTGCTGAATACTACTATTCCCTCTACCAGATGGAAAACGCGGAATGGACGCTGCTCTTCTTAGTCCCGTCCGCCTGCGTTGCGAGCAATACGGTCTCTCTCATCCATACGACGGTGCGGCTCATTCTCATCTTTGCGCTCATCATGGTGTGCGTGTGCGCCATCCTCATCTACATCGTGCTGCGCATCAAGCAGAAGCAGGCCATCGCCGCCGAGCGACGCAACACCGAGGCGTTCAAGGAAATCAACTATGAGCTCGACCGCAAGAACGCCGAGCTCTCCCAAGCAGTGGAACAGGCCGAGGCCGCCATGCGCGAGGCAGAGGCCGCGAGCAAGGCCAAGAGCGAGTTCCTCTCCAATATGTCGCACGATATCCGAACGCCGATGAACGCCATCGTCGGCATCACGAACCTGATGGAGCACGAGGGCAACACCTCCGACCGTCTGCGCGGCTACATCCAGAAGATCAAATTCTCCAGCCGTCACCTGCTGAGTCTCATCAACGACATCCTCGATATGAGCAAAATCGAGTCGAACGAGGTCGAACTCAACGAAGAAAGAGTCAGCCTTGCCGAGCAGGTCGGCCAGGTGGACAGCATCATCCGCTCGCAGATGAACAAGCACGGGCAGGTCCTCAACATCCGCGTGCACGAGATCGCGCACGAATACCTCATCGGCGATGGCATGCGCCTGCGTCAGATCTTCCCGAACCTCTTGTCGAACGCCGTCAAGTACACGCCCGAGGATGGCTCCATCACCTTTGATGTCGCCGTACTCGCATGTGAAGTGCCTGACTGCGCGAAGTTCTGCTTCTCCGTCACCGACACGGGCTACGGGATGGAGCCTGACTTTGTCACGCACATCTTCGAGCCTTTTACCCGCGCGGAAAGCTCCGTGACGAACAAGGTGCAGGGTACCGGCCTCGGCATGGCCATCACAAAGAACATCGTCGATCTGATGGGCGGCACCATCACGGTCGAGAGCGAAGTGAACATGGGCAGCCGCTTTGCCGTCACGCTGATGCTCAAGATCGACCCGGATGCGCGCTACGACCTCGGCGCGAAGGACATTCTGCTCATCTCGGATGACGACACCCTCATCCGCAATATGAGCGCTCCCATCCGCGGGACCGACCTCAACTTCACGGTCGTCTCCTCGAAGGAAGAGGCCATGGCTTTCCTCGCCAAGCATCACGTGGACGTCGTCCTGCTGGTGGGCTATCTGCGCGACCAGTCGCTCTCCGACATGGTTCGTACGCTGCGTAAGCTCTCTCCGGACGCGCTGCTCATCTTCTGTGTGGACTTCGCCCAGCGCGAGCAGGTGCAGGAGACCTTGACACAGTGCGGCGCAGAACTCGTTAAAGCATTTGAGCGCGTGAAGCCCGGCGAGTACGATGCGATCCTCATGGATATCCAGATGCCGCGTATGAACGGCTATGACGCCACGAAGGCCATCCGCGGCGGCGAAAACCCGCTCGGCAGGACCATCCCCATCATCGCTATGACGGCCAACGCCTTCTCCGACGACGTGCAGAACAGTCTTGCCGCGGACATGGACGCGCACGTCTCCAAGCCCATCGATATCGCGGTGCTGGAAAAAACAATGCTGGCGATCACCCCCCTATTCTCTGAGAGGAGGATTTTTGTCTGCAAGAGACAGCCATTCACTTGCATTCCTCCCCCGCTCAACTGAGCACTGAGCCTGAAAAGGGCAGAAAACTCGCCTGAGTTTTCTGCCCTTTCTGATGCCCTGCGGAAAAAGGTGAAAATCGCCGTTGAACCCTCCCTGAAAATCTGCCATAATGGAACTAATACGATAACATACAGAAAGCGGCCTTCGATATGAAACATGTTTGCATCGGCGTCCTCGCTCACGTCGACTCCGGAAAAACGACCCTCTCCGAGGGGCTTTTATATGCTTCCGGCGCGCTGCGAAGGCTCGGCCGTGTCGACCACGGCGATGCCTTCCTCGATACCGACGCGCTCGAGCGGGAGCGCGGCATCACCATCTTCGCAAAGCAAGCCATGCTCACCGCCGGTGAGACCGAGCTCACGCTGCTCGACACCCCCGGTCACGTCGACTTTTCCGCCGAGATGGAGCGCACGCTCTCAGTCCTCGATTACGCGGTGCTCGTCATCAGCGGCAGCGACGGCGTGCAGAGCCACACGCGCACGCTCTGGCGGCTGCTGGAGCGCTACAGCGTGCCGACGTTCCTCTTCATCAACAAGATGGACCTCGCGGGCGCGGACGAAAGCGCCCTGATGACCCAGCTCTTAACAACGCTGAGTGCGGAATGCGTCGACTTTTCCGCCCCTGTGAGCGAGCGCGACGAAGCGCTCGCCCTCTGCGGCGAGACGGCGCTCGAACAAATGCTGGAGCACGGCGCGGTCACGGACGCCTGCATCGCCGACATGGTCGAGCAGCGCGCGGTCTTCCCCTGCTTTTTCGGCTCGGCGCTCAAATTGCAGGGCATCGAGGCGCTGCTCTCGGCGCTCGACGCCTACACCCTCGCGCCCAGCTATCCCGACACCCTCGGTGCGCGCGTCTTCAAAATTTCGCGCGACGCACAGGGCGCAAGGCTAACGTGGCTCAAGGTCACGGGCGGGGTGCTGCGCGTAAAGGCCCCGCTCTCCTATGAAGTGCAGGGCCACGCCTACAGCGAAAAGGCCGATCAGCTGCGCCTTTACTCGGGCGTCAAGTTCCGCACGCTCGAGAAAGCGGACGCGGGCAGCGTTGTCGCCGTCACAGGCCTCAGCCACAGCTATGTGGGCCTCGGGCTCGGCGCAGAGGCGGAGGCGTCCGCCCCGCTTTTGCAGCCGGTTTTGACCTATCGTCTCATCCTGCCGGACGGTGCGGATGCGCACAGCGCACTGATAAAGCTTCGCGAGCTCGAAGAAGAGGACCCGATGCTGCGCATTGTCTGGGATGAGCGCTACGGGCAGATCCATGTGCAGCTCATGGGCAAAATTCAGCTCGAGGTGCTGCGCCGCCTGATCTCGGACCGCTTCGGCCTCGATGTGAGCTTCGGCGAGGGCGGCATCGTCTACCGCGAGACCATCGCCTCGCCGGTCCTCGGCATGGGGCATTTCGAGCCCCTGCGCCACTATGCGGAAGTACAGCTTCTAATAGAGCCGCTTCCGCGCGGGGCGGGCATCCAGCTTGTGTCAAACGTGCCGACGGACGCGCTCGACCTCAACTGGCAGCGGCTGATTTTCACCCATCTTTTAGAGCGCGAGCACGCGGGCGTGCTGACCGGCTCGCCGTTGACGGATGTGAAGTTCACACTTGTCGCAGGCCGCGCGCATCTGAAGCACACCGAAGGCGGCGACTTCCGTCAAGCGACGTACCGTGCCGTACGGCAGGGCTTGATGCAGGCGGAAAATGTGCTGCTCGAGCCGTATTACGACTTCCGTCTCGAGGTGCCCGCCGAGTGCGTCGGCCGCGCGATGACCGACCTCCAGAACATGGGCGGCACGGTCGACGCGCCGCAGAACGAGGGGGAAAACGCCGTACTCACGGGCTATGCGCCGGTGCGCACGCTGCGCGACTACTTTGCCGACGTCGCGGCCTACACCCGCGGCCGCGGACAGCTCTCCTGCGCCGTGCGCGGGTATGAGGCCTGCCAAAATCAGGACGAGATCGTCGCGTCCCTTGGCTACGACGCCGAGCGCGACACGGACAATCCCGCCTCCTCCGTCTTCTGCGACCACGGCGGCAGCATCACCATTCCTTGGGACGAGGTCGCGCAGCACGTCCACTGCGACAGCGGCCTCCGCCTCGGCGAGGAAGCGCGCGAGGAAGAAAGTACACCCGCTGCCCGCCGCGGCGCCGGCGCAGGCGGCGCATACGCCGCCGACAAAGAGTTGCAGGATATCTTCGAGCGCACATACGGCAAGGTCGAGCGCCGCGCGTTCGAACCGAGCAAAAAGCCCGCGCGCACCTCGCTCGCCGATTACTATGACGTCACGATCCACTCAGAGGACACGGAATATCTGCTCGTCGACGGCTACAACATCATCTTCGCGTGGGACGAGCTCCATCGGCTCGCCGCGCAGGATGTCGCCGCGGCGCGCGGCGCGCTGATCGACATTCTCGCCAACTATCAGGGCTTTCGCAAGTGCCGCGTCATCGTCGTGTTCGACGCCTATAAGGTCAAGGGCAATCCCGGCAGCGTGCAGACGGTGCACGGTGTCAAGGTCGTCTACACGAAAGAGGCTGAGACTGCCGACACCTACATCGAGCGCGCGACCTACGAGCTGCGCCGCGAACGCCGCGTGCGCGTGGCGACGTCCGACGGCCCCGAGCAGGTCATCATCCTCGGCCATGGGGCACTGCGCGTCTCCGCCCGCGCGTTCCACGCCGAGGTCGAGGCCGCCGAGGGCCAGATCAGTGCTGTGCTGCAAAGCCTTACAAACCGTCCGAGAAGCGAGCGCACCGTGCGAAACAACGTGAAGCTCAAGCAGTGATCTCATTCCCAAAAGTACCGGCTCTCGCCGGTGCTTTTTTGCATTTTTCTCTTGCATTTCTTTTTTAATTGTTGTATCCTAACCACTGTTGACTCAAATTGATAGTCAATAGTAATGAACATTTTAACGAAAGGAGCGGTCTTTCATGCAGACAAATGAGATACAGGAACTCCTGCTCGACACCATCCCCGCGTGGCATTACTGGTTCGCCCGCCCGTTCAAGCGCATGCTCAACGACGGCGTGAGCCTCGACATGTATTACTGCATCCAGTCGATGCGCCGCAGCGGCCGCACGATGACGATGACAGAGCTTGCAAACTTTGCCCGCATGCCCAAGCAGCAGATGAGCAAGCTCGTCGACAAGCTGGTCGAGGGCGGCTTTGCCGAGCGGCTGAGCGACCCCGACGACCGCCGCGTCATCCGCCTGCGGGCGACTGAGAAGGCCGACGAATACGTGGCGAGCTTTTTAGAGAAGGATGCGGCGGAGTTCCGCGCGTTTTTCGACCAGCTCGAAGACGGCGAGCGCGAACGCTTCTGCGGCGCGCTGCGCACCATACACGACACCTTCGATGAGCAGCGCAGGCGCCTCATCGCACAGAGAAAGCTCCCCCCCTGTCCCCCCAAGAAAGGAGAGAATTGCCAATGAAAATGATCCGGCAGCTCATGGGCTGTATCCGCGAGTACAAAAAGCCCACCATTCTGACGCTTTTGTGCATGGTCGGCGAGGTGGCTATCGAAGTGCTCATCCCGTTTTTCACCGCGAACCTCATCAACGAGGTCAAAGCCGGCGCGGAGCTCGGCGGCATCGTGCGCGTGGGCCTTGTGCTCATTCTGATGGCGCTCGTGTCGCTCGGCTGCGGCGCAGCGGGCGGCTTGTTCGGCTCGCGCGCGAGCGCGGGCTTTGCTAAGAATGTCCGCCACGACGTCTTCACCCGCGTGCAGAGCTTCGCTTTTGAGAATATCGACAAATTCTCCTCCGCCTCGCTCGTCACGCGCATGACGACCGACGTGAACAACGTGCAGATGGCGTTCATGGTGTGCATCCGCATCGCCGTGCGCGCCCCGCTGATGTTCCTCTTTGCGATCATCATGGCCTATATCATGGGCGGCGCGCTCGCGACGACCTTCGTCATCGTCATCCCGCTGCTCATCGCAGGCCTCCTTCTCATCGCGCGCAAGGCAATGCCCGCGTTCCGCGCGGTCTTCCGCAAATACGACAAGCTCAACGAATCCGTGGAGGAAAATGTGCGCGCGATGCGCGTGGTCAAGGGCTTCGCCCGCGAGGACTATGAAAAGAAGAAATTCGCGGCCGCCTCGGGCGATATCGCCAAGGACTTCACCTACGCTGAGCGCGTGGTCGCGCTCAACTCCCCGCTGATGCAGTTCTGCGTATACTTCAACATGGTCTTCGTGCTCTATGTCGGCTCGAAGCTCATCATCACCAACGGCGGCACGACCATCGATGTCGGCCAGCTCTCTGCCATGCTGACCTACGGCATGCAGATCTTGATGTCGCTGATGATGATCTCGATGATCTACGTCATGCTCACGATGTCCTATGAGTCGTTCGTGCGTATCTGCGAGGTACTGCAGGAGCAGCCCGCGCTCACCGATCCCGCCGCGCCCGTGTGTGAGGTGAAGGACGGCTCGATCGACTTTGAAAATGTCAGCTTCAAGTACTCCGCCGCGGCGGAGAAGTTCGCCCTGCAAGGCATTGACCTGCACATCGCGCCGGGACAGACCGTCGGCATCCTCGGCGGCACGGGCTCGAGCAAATCGACCCTCGTGCAGCTCATCCCGCGCCTGTACGACGCAACCGAAGGCAGCGTGAAGGTCGGCGGCGTGGACGTGCGCGACTACGATATCGAGGCGCTGCGCGGCGCGGTCAGCGTGGTGCTGCAAAAGAACGTCCTCTTCTCCGGCACGATCAAGGATAATCTCCGCTGGGGCAACGAAACCGCCACCGACGATGAGATGGTCGAGGCGTGCAGGCTCGCGCAGGCGGACGACTTTATCCGCTCCTTCCCCGATGGGTACGACACCTATATCGAGCAGGGCGGCACGAACGTCTCCGGCGGCCAGAAGCAGCGCCTCTGCATCGCCCGCGCGCTGCTCAAAAAGCCCAAGATCCTGATCCTTGACGACTCGACCAGCGCGGTCGACACGCGCACCGACGCGCTCATCCGCGAGGGCTTCCGCACCTACATCCCCGAGACGACGAAGATCATCATCGCCCAGCGCGTCGCGTCCGTACAGGATGCCGACCTCATCCTTGTGATGAACAACGGCCGCATCGCGGATATGGGTACGCATGAGCAGCTTCTTACCTCGAGCGCTATCTACCGCGAGGTCTACGAATCCCAGACGAACGGAGGTGACGGACATGAAGCATGATCACGGCGCATCCGGCCGCGGCCCCAACGCGGGTGCGGCAAACCTCGCCATGCTGAAGCGCACGGTGAAAAAGCTTTTCTCCTATTATCCCGTGCTCGCCCCCATCACGTTCGCGTGCATCCTGTTCTCGTCCATCGTGTCCTCCATCCCCTCACTTTTCACGCAGAACGTCATCCAGGTCATCGAAAAGTGGTACGTTTCGCGCGACTGGGCCGCGGCGCAGGCTGAGCTCAAGCCCATCCTGACGCTGCTCGTCGTGCTGTACGCGCTCTCCATCCTCGCCATCCTTGTTCAAAAGCAGCTCATGGCCTATATGACGCAGGGCTTTCTCAACAAGCTCCGTCAAGAGATGTTCGGCGGGATGCAGGACCTTCCCATCCGCTACTTTGACACCCATCAGCACGGCGATATCATGAGCTTCTACACCAACGATATCGACACGCTGCGCCAGCTCGTGTCCGAGGCCATCCCCGCCTTCATCCAGTCGGGCGCGATCGTGCTGGTCGTATTCGCCATCATGCTCTACTTCAGTCTCTGGCTCACACTGGTGCTGGTCCTCGGCATCGTGCTGATGGTCATTGTCACCAAGCGCGTTGGCGGCGGCAGCGCCAAGTTCTTCCTGCGCCAGCAGAAGGCCGTCGCCAAGACTGAGGGCTTCATTCAGGAGACGATGACGGGCCAGAAGGTCGTCAAGGTCTTCTGCCACGAGCAGCGCTCCATCGAGGAGTTCGATGAGATCAACAATGCCCTCTTTGAGGACAGTTACCGCGCCCACGCCTATGCAAGCGTGCTCGGCCCCATCATCGGCAACATCGGCAACCTCCTCTATGTTGCGCTCGCGTTGGTGGGCGGCGTGTTCCTGCTCATTCACCTGCCGAACGTCAGCCTTTCCGGCAAGGCGCTGGATATCTCCATTCTCGTGCCGTTCCTCAACATGACCAAGCAGTTCACGGGCAACGTCAACCAGCTCTCCCAGCAGATCAACTCGATCGTCATGGCGGGCGCGGGCGCGCAGCGCGTCTTCTCCCTCATCGACGAAAAGCCCGAGACCGACGAGGGCTTCGTCACGCTCGTCGACGCGAACATCACCCCCGACGGCACCATCACTGAAAGCGACCATCACACTGGCCACTGGGCGTGGAAGAACCCGAACGACAACGGCAAGGTCTCTTACCGCGAGCTGCGCGGCGATGTGCGCCTCATCGACGTGGACTTCGGCTACGAGCCGAACAAAGAGGTCCTGCACGACGTTTCCGTCTACGCCGAGCCCGGTCAGAAGGTCGCCTTTGTCGGCGCGACGGGCGCGGGCAAGACGACCATCACGAACCTCATCAACCGCTTTTACGACATTGCCGACGGTCATATCCTCTACGACGGCATCGACGTCAGCAAGATCAAGAAGGCCGATCTGCGCCGCAGCTTGGGCATCGTCTTGCAGGACGTCAACCTCTTCACCGGCACGGTGATGGATAACATCCGTTACGGTAAACTCAATGCGACGGATGAAGAGTGCATCGCCGCGGCGAAGCTCGCCGGTGCAGACGACTTCATCACGAGACTCCCGCAGGGCTACGCGACGGAGCTCGCCAACAACGGCGCGAATCTCTCGCAGGGCCAGCGCCAGCTCATCTCCATCGCCCGCGCGGCGGTCGCCGACCCGCCGGTCATGATCCTCGACGAAGCAACGTCGTCCATCGACACGCGTACCGAGGCCATCGTCCAGCGCGGCATGGATAAGCTCATGGAGGGCCGCACGGTGTTCGTCATCGCGCACCGCCTCTCGACCGTCAAGAACTCCGACGTTATCATGGTCCTCGACCACGGCCGCATCATCGAGCGCGGCAGCCACGAAAAGCTGATTGCGGAAAAGGGCACATACTACCAGCTCTATACCGGCGCATTCGAATTGGAATAAGCGTGAAAAGGGGCGCGGCCATTGGCTGCGCCTCTTTTTCGCAGTCGAATATTGTCCAAGTCCTCCCGCTATATTGTGTTGAACGCAAATTTTTGAGGGAGGAATTCTATGTCTCGTTCCTTTTTCCGCACCTACGGCTTTCTGAGCGCGATGCTGCTCGCCATCGTGCTCGGGTGCGTGCTGGGCGCGCTGTGGCCGGGGGCGACGTGTCTCGCCCCACTCGGTACGATCTTTATTAACCTCATGTTCTGCATCGTCGTGCCGCTCGTGTTCTGCTCGCTCTCGAGCTCCATCGCCTGCATGAAAAGCCCCAAGCGCGCGGGGAAGATCATGGGGACCACACTTCTCGTCTTCATCGTCACAGGCCTCATCGCCGCGATCATCATGGTCGCCGTGATGCGCCTCTATCCCCCGGTGCTTGAGCCGTGGGCGGATGCCGCGGCAGGTACGGTCGACGCGCAGGCGAGCGTCGCGGAGCTGCTCGTCAACTTCTTCACGGTCGAGGACTTTGCGGCGCTTTTGTCCCGTCGCGCGATGCTGCCGCTCATCGTCTTCTCCATCCTCATCGGCTTTGGCGTCAATCTGAGCGGCGGCGCGGACTGCCTGACGGCAAGGGTCTTACAGAACATGACGAATTGCCTTCTGAAGGTCGTCTCGCTCATCTCCTACTACGCTCCCGTCGCGTTTTTCGGCTTCTTCGCCTCGCTCGTCGCGACCTACGGTGCACAGATCACCGCGGCCTATGGCCGCGCGATGCTCGTCTACTATCCGCTCTGCTTTGTCTACGCGCTCGTCGCGTTTCCGCTCTACGCCTATCTCGGCGGCGGAAAGGAGGGCGTGCGCGTCATGCGGCGGCACATCCTGCGCCCCGCAGTCACGGCGCTCGGCACCTGCTCGTCCGTCGCGACGATCCCGACAAATTTAGAGGCTGCGGAAGACAGCGGCGTGCCGCGTGACATCTCCGACCTCGTCCTGCCGCTGGGCGCGACGATGCACATGGACGGCTCGTGCTTCAGCTGCGTGCTGAAGATCGCGTTCCTCTTCGGCGTGTTCGGCATCCCGTTTGAGGGCGCGGGGCTCATCGTCAAAATTCTGCTCGTCGCCGTGTTCAGCTCGGTCGCGATGAGCGGCATTCCCGGCGGCGGCTACATCGGCGAGTACATCATCTGCTCTCTCTTCTTCCCCGCGCAGATGGCCATCGCCTATCCCATCGCCGTGACGATCGGCAACCTTGTCGACCCGCCCGCGACGATGATCAACGCCGCTGGCGACTACGTGGTCACGTTCCTCGTCGCGCGCTTCACCGAGGGGAAGGATTGGCTCGAACGCGTTGATAAAGCGTAAGAAAATCCGTGCGCTTTGACCTACTTCGTGCTATAATAAGTTTTTAAAGAACAAAAGGACCGCCCGCGCGACCGCGCGGACAGAAAAGGGGATATTACTATGGAATACGATCTGCCCATCGCGCGCATGGCGCGCGGCATCGACGTTGAGGGCTTCTACCTGCTCAGATCCGCCTTCTCCAAGGTGACGGCCAGCGGCAAGCCGTTTTTGACCGCCGTGCTCGCCGACGAGAGCGGCACCGTCGAAGCCAAGGTCTGGGACTACACCGGCCCCATCGGCGAGCGCGACGCGGGCAAAGTCATCAAAATTCGCGGCAGCGTGTCGGACTACCGCGGCGCCCTGCAGATCACGGTCGACAAGCTTCGCCTTGCAACAGACGACGACCATGTGGATGTTTCGCGCCTTGTGAGCGTCGCGCCCATCGACCGCGAAGGCGCTTACGCCGACGTCGCGCGCCTCGTCGCCTCCATCGAGGACGCCGATCACCGCGCCGTGTGCGAGGAAATGCTGCGCCGCCATGAAGCGGCCTTCCGCACCATCCCTGCTGCCAAGAGCGTGCACCACAGCTTTCTCTCCGGCCTTTTGATGCACACGTACAATATGCTGCGTCTGGCCGATTTTCTCGCCATGCAGTACGCGGACACTGTGGACCGCAGCCTGCTGCTCGCGGGCACACTGCTGCACGACTTCGGCAAAGAGCAGGAATTCACGTTCTCCGACCTCGGCCTCGTGACGGATTACTCCACGAAGGGCCAGCTTCTCGGCCACCTTGTCATGGGCGCACAGGAGGTCGGCGAGGCCGCCGCGCAGCTCGGCATCCCGGAGGAAAAGTCGGTGCTTTTGCAGCACCTGCTGCTCTCACATCACGGCGAGCCGCAATTCGGCGCGGCGGTGCTGCCCCAGTGCGCGGAGGCGGAGCTTCTATCGCTCATCGACCAGATCGATAGCCGCATGGAGATCTACCGCGAGGTGCTCGCGCCGCTCAAAGCGGGTGAATTCAGCCAGCGTGTCTTCGCGCTCGACAACCGGCGGGTTTATAAGCATCAATAAGGATAGCAGCGCCAGCGGTCGTTTTACTTTGTTCTGGGATAGGGGGTGTCCTGGTCGGTCAGACCGGCGAGATAGTCCATGCTGGTTTCCAAGGCAAGGGCGATGCGGCGGCACTGTTCAAAGCTCATATTTCGTTTGCCGGTCTCGATTTTTGAATAATCGCTCTGGTCAATTCCCGTCAGCATCTGCATTCTGACCTGTGAGAAGCCTTTCTTTTTGCGCAGTTCTTTCATACGAGTCATCTAATCACCCCAACAAAATTATGGCAAATTGACCTATTGATAATAGGGTGATATTGACCTATAATTGTGTAGAGGTGATAAGATGACGACTTATAAAACGCTATACCACTTGATGGTACGCAGTATGAGCGAAGCCATCGACCTCTACGACGAAGGAAAGGGTATCCTTGCCCGTGAAGTCATGCAAAGAGCTCTGCTCGATGCCGAAGAGAAAGTGATTGCACATGACATTATCCCTGATGAAGCCATCAGCAGTGCCGATTCAGCAGAAAACTGAAAAGGCAATCCCCCGCAGCACACTGTCCACAAAATATCCCCTCTTTTCATTTTCTGCTCTTTTGCGTATAATAATCGGGTACAACACTCGTAAAGGAGGGGACCGCCATGCCATCGCTTAGCACCGATATCCGCTATATCAAGGGCGTGGGCGAAGCGCGCGCCAAGTCGCTCGCCAAACTCGGCATTACCGACCTGCGCTCCCTCCTTTCCTACTTTCCCCGCGCCTACGACGACCGCCGCGCGTACAAGAAGATCGCCGACCTCATCCCCGGCGAGAATGCCTGTGTCTGCGCCGTCATCGCGGGCGAGCCCAAGCTTTCGCGCATCCGCAAGGGGCTCGATCTCGTCAAGCTCCGTGCCGTTGACGAGACCGGCGCGCTCGAGCTGACTTATTTCAACCGATCCTACCTCAAAAACACCTTCCACACCGGCGATACCTATGTGTTTTTTGGCCGCGCTGAGGGCACGCCGAGCCGCCCGCAGATGACCAATCCTCTCTTCGAGCGTGAGGGCGCGCATCAGATCACGGGCCGCATCATGCCCATCTACCCGCTCACCGCGGGCGTCAGCCAGTCGATGCTCTATAAGGCCGTCGAGCAGGGTCTTGCCGCCTGCGTCGACGAGCTGCCGGACATTCTCCCTGAGGACATTCGCCTCGCCTATCAGCTCTGCCACACCCGCTTTGCCTATGAAAACATCCATTTCCCCACGGACGACGAAGCCCTCTCCGCCGCGCGCCGCCGCCTTGCGTTCGAAGAGCTTTTCCTGCTCGCGCTCGGCCTCAAGCTCCTGCGCGAGCGCCGCACGTTCGTCGCGGGAAAACAGTGTAAAAAAGTCGACCTTTCGCCCTTTTTCACCTCTCTCCCCTTTTCCCTCACCGGCGCACAGCGCCGCGCAATCGGCGATATCGCGCATGACCTGACAGGTCAGCGCCCGATGAACCGCCTCGTGCAGGGCGACGTCGGCTCGGGCAAAACGATGGTCGCCGCCGCCGCCATCTACATGGCCGCAAAAAATGGTCTCCAATGCGCCCTCATGGCCCCGACCGAGATCCTTGCCGAGCAGCACTATCGCTCGCTCGCCCCGCTTTTGGAGCCACTCGGCTTCCCCTGCGCACTGCTCACCGCCTCGACCAAAGCCAAGGAGCGCCGCGCGCTGAATGAACGTCTCCGATCCGGCGAACTCTCCCTTGTCATCGGCACGCACGCCCTGCTCTCGCCCGATGTACAGTATCAAAACCTCGGTCTCGTCGTCACCGACGAGCAGCACCGCTTCGGCGTCGACCAGCGCGCCGCGCTGTCCGCCAAGGGCGATGACCCGCACCTGCTCGTCATGTCCGCCACGCCCATCCCGCGCACGCTCGCGCTGATGATCTATGGCGACCTCGACGTCTCCATCTTGAATGAGCTGCCCCCCGGACGGCAGAAGATCGACACCTTCGCCGTCCCGTCGAGCTATCATGAGCGCATCTACGCCTTTTTGCGCAAGCTCGTGCAGGAGGGGCGGCAGGCCTATATCGTCTGCCCCATGGTCTCGGAAAACGACGAGCTCCCTGATGAGCGCAAGGCCGTCACCGCCTACGCAGAAATGCTGCAAAAAGAGGTCTTCCCCGACCTTCGCATCGCCCCCATCCACGGCAAGATGAAGCCTAAGGAAAAGGACGCCGTCATGCGCGCTTTCGCCGCGCATGAGATCGACGTGCTCGTCTCCACCACCGTCATCGAGGTCGGCGTCGACGTGCCGAACGCCGCGCTCATGCTGATTGAAAACGCCGAGTGCTTCGGCCTCTCCCAGCTCCACCAGCTGCGCGGCCGCGTCGGCCGCGGCCGGCACAAGTCCTACTGCGTCCTTGTCTCCGACAACAAGGGTGAGGAAAACAAGCAGCGTCTCAAGGTCATGTCCTCCACGAGCGACGGCTTCGCCATCGCGGAAGAGGACTTGAAGCTCCGCGGCCCGGGCGACTTTTTCGGCTCCCGCCAGCACGGCCTGCCGTCGCTGCGCGTCGCCGATCTCTCGTGCGATCTATCGCTCCTGCACGAGACACAGTCCGCCGCCGAGCAGCTCCTTGCCGCCGACCCCGCGCTCAAAAATCATCCGCTGCTCAAAGCCCGCGTCGAGCTCCTCTTCGAGCTCAACGCCGATACCATGAACTAAAAAAGCCAAGCCGTTGGCTTGACTTTTTTCTCTTTCGTAGTATGATTAGTATAATTAATCATACTTTAGGAGGTTGATTTTATGGAAGTACCTCAGGGCAAGCACGCCTGGATGGTCAAGATCGGCGAAAAGGGCCAGTTTGTCATCCCCAAGGAAGCGCGCGACATTTTCGGCTTTCATCCCGGCGACGAGCTGCTCGTCCTCGGCGACGACGAGCGCGGCATCGCCATCCTGCCCAAGGCCATGCAGCGGGAATATATGCTGCGTATCTTTTCCGAAATGGACAACGGGGGCGACAGCAAATGAGCAAGATCGTCTTTTTCTGCATTCCGGCCTACGGTCACACGAACCCGACGCTCGGCGTCGTGCGCGAGCTCACCGCGCGCGGTCACGAGGTCCGCTACTACTCCTACGAACCCATGCGCACGCTCATCGAAGCCGCAGGCGCGCAATTCGTCGCCTGCGACCCGTATGACTGCGAACAGCACCTCACGCCCGCCGACGGCGCGCGCGTCGGCAAGGACATCGCCTTTTCAACGCACATTCTGGTCGAGACCACCCTCGCCCTCGACGAAATGGTCTGCGCCGACATGCGCGCTTACGCGCCCGACTGCATCGTCGCCGACTCGATGGCTGTCTGGGGCAAGGCCGTCGCCAAAAAGCTCGGCATCCCGTTCATCTCCTCGACCACGACCTTTGCCTTCAACCGCTATTCGGCCAAAGTCATGAAGCAGAGCGGCGGCCAGATGCTCAAAATGATGCTCGCCATGCCGAAGATCAACCGCGATCTCCAGCGCCTGCGTGACCGCGGCTATCCCATCAAGAATATTCTCGACATCATCCAGAACGACGACCGGACCGACACCATCGTCTACACCTCGCCCGAGTTCCAGCCCTGCGCCGACACGTTCTCAGACAAGTACGCCTTCGTCGGCCCGTCCATCCGCCCCGCGACAGAAAATATCGAAAAGACCCACGATGTACTCATCTACATTTCGATGGGCACAGTCAACAACGACCTCCTCCCCTTCTACCGCGCCTGTATCGCCGCGTTCGCGGACTCGCTCTATCAGGTCATTCTCTCCACCGGCGAGCAGATCGACCGTTCCGCCCTCGGCGCGCTTCCCGAAAATATCACCGCCCTGCCCCGCGTCGACCAGATCGCCGTGCTGCAAAAAGCCGACGTCTTCCTCTCCCACTGCGGCATGAACAGTGCGAGCGAGAGTCTCTACTTTGGTGTGCCGCTCGTCCTCTTCCCGCAAACGAACGAACAGGGCGGCGTCGCCGCCCGCGTCGCCGAGCTTGGTGCGGGCCTCAAGCTCGAAAAAGCCGACGCCGCCTCCATCCGCACCGCGGTCAACGCCGTTCTGCAAACACCGTCGTACCGCGCGAATGCGCAGAATATTCGTGAGAGCTTCCTCCGCTGCGGCGGCGCGAAAGCCGCGGCGGATAAAATTCTTTCTGTCGCTGACAAGAAATAGTTTCCCCATGCCGCATGGGGAACGGGGCAAAGGGGGATATTCTCTTTCACGAAAAAGAATATTCCCCTTTAAATCCCCCAAGAGAAAGGTTTAGATTGGCAGTCTCAGGGTTGAATAACCTTTATGCCTTCGGAATGCAACTGCCTGCGCGCGGCGTTGCCGCGGTTAGTGTTGCTAATACGATTTGACTTTCTTCTATTATCCGCTGCCGCTCTGCCCATCTTGTAGGAGTACAACTTAATTTCCGTCTACCGTGGCACTCCTCAATGCGGCGAGCGAAGCAATGCCGCATTCCGCAGGCAGTCTGCCGCCGTTCTACCGTCACTCGCGCCTCACGATAGTAAGGCGCGGTTGCAAGTGCTAACGAGATGGTAGGGATTCATGGCGAAGCCATGTACACCGCACTTACATTGCGCAGCGCGTGCAGTTATTCAAGCTACAGACTGCCAATATAAATTTTCTCTGGGAGGGTTTAAGGGAGGGATATCTCTTTTTGAAAAAGAGATATCCCTCCCTTATTCGCATCCCCGCATCAGGCGGGGGAATCTTCTCTCTGCACCAGCGCAGAAAACCTTATTTCTCTTCCTGAGCCTTCAGCTTAGAAAGTTCTTCTTCCTCCAGCTGGCGGTACGCCACCTTACCAACCAGAGTCTTCGGCATATCCTCCTTGAACTCGATGTCGTAGGGCATGGCGTACTTCGCAACATTCTTGCGGCAATAGGCGAGCAGCGCCTGTCTCGTGTCCTCGGTCGCGGGCACACCGGCGGCAAGCTTGACGAAGGCCTTGACCTTCTGCATCTTGTAAGGGTCGGGCACGCCGATGACGCAGCTCATCTGCACGTACTCGTGCGCGTCGAGGATGTTTTCGATCTGTCCCGGGTAGACGTTGTAGCCCGACGAGATGATCATGCGCTTCGCTCTGCCGCGGAAGTAGATGAAGCCCTGTTCATCCATCACGCCCAGGTCGCCTGTGTAGACCCACGTGAGGCCGTCGGCGTGCGTGCGAAGCGTCTGCGCCGTCTCCTCGGGATTATTCATGTACTCCTTCATCACGGTCGGGCCGGCGAGCAGTATCTCTCCCTCCTGGCCATAGGGCACTTCCTTATCGGTGTCGGGCTCGACAATCTTGATATACGTGTCGGGGAACGGCAGGCCGATGGAGCCCTCCTTGAACATATGCGGCGGCGTCAGGCAGCAGGCCGTGACCGTTTCGGTCGTTCCGTAGCCCTCGCGCACCTGAATGGACGCCTTGTGATCATAGAGGAACTTGTCGAACTTCTTCTTCAGCTCGATCGACAAACTGTCGCCGCCGGAGAATACGCCCTTGAGCGAGCTGAGGTTCGCCCCGTCCATGCTCGGCAGGCGCAGCAGCGCCTCATAGAGCGTCGGCACGCCGGCGATGAAGTTGCACTTGTACTTCACGATCTGCTTTGCATAGCTCTTGGCCGTAAAGCGTGGGATCAGGATGCAGCGCCCGCCCTGGGAGAGCATCGTGTGCACGCACACGCCCAGGCCGAAGCCGTGAAACAGCGGCATCGCCGCGAGCATGCGGTCGCCGGGGCGGAACATCGGGTTCGCCGCGATGACCTGCTGGCCGAGGGCGTTGAAATTCTTGTTCGTCAGCACAATACCCTTCGTCGTGCCGGTCGTACCGCCGGAATAGAGGATGACGGCGGGGTCGGCGCCCTCGCGCTTGACCTTATAGGTCTTATAATAGCAGGAGCGGGAGAGCTTCATGAAGTCCTTCCACATAATGACCGGCGCATCCTCGGGGATCTTCTCGATCTTGCGTCCCTCTGTGAGCATATAGCCCGCCTTGATCGTCGGAGACAGCGCGTCGCGCACGCTTGCGATGATCATGTTGACGACCTTTGTGCGCTCGCGCACCTTTTCAAACTTGTTGTAGAACTGGTCGAGCGTCACCGCCGCCACGCTCTCCGAGGCGTTGAGGTAGAACTCGATCTCCTTCTCCGCCGAGAGCGGATGGATCATGTTCGCAATGCCGCCGACGAGGTTGACGGCGTAGAACATATAGATGGCCTGCGGGCAGTTCGGCATGGCGATGGTCACCTTGTCGCCCTCGCGCACGCCGATGGTCTTGAGCGCCTTGGCGCACTGCTCGATCTCGCGGATCATCTGACGGTAAGTCGTGGACTTGCCCATAAAGGTGAAGGCAATGTTGCCCGGGTATTTCTTGGCGATCTGCTCCACGGCCTCGAACATCGAGCCGTCGAAATACTCAAGGTGCATCGGCACCTCGCCCATGTAATCCTTCCAAGGGGTCTTTACGATCATATCACTCATAGTCTACCTCCTCCGACATCGGCCGCTCCAAAAGGGCGGGGTGCTCCAGCAGATACTTGAAAAGGCGCACGCTCTTTGCGTAATAGTAGCCGTCGGCAATGCGCTCATCCACGGTGAGGCCGAGGTCGACCGTCTCCTGCATTTCGACAAGGCCGTGCTCGTCGTACAGTGGCGTCCACTTCTTTTCGCCGATGATGCAGAACAGCGAGCTCGTGCCCCAGTTCGTCAGGTGGTGGTAGCCGCTTTTGAGATGAATGGAACCGAGGTTGGAGATGAACACCGAACTGTAGTTCGGGTCCTTGCCGATCAGGAAATCGGGGCACCAGCCGTGCTTGTCGAGCCAACGGATAAATCGCACCGCCGCCTTGGACAAAAAGCGTGGCAGGCTGTTGAGCACATTCATGCTGTTGTCGGTCGTGTTGACCTTCTTCTGCTCGCGGCAGGCCGCAACCTCCTGGTGGATCTCCTCGTGGATCGTTTCGATAGTGCTCTCAGGCTTTATCTCCAGCAGAGCCATGGCCTCTTCGCTGCCGTCGGCAAACTCCTTTTTGATGACAAAGCCTGCTGTCACCTTATTGCGCTGATAGTAGTTTTCATTCGCGTAAAAGCGGTTGAGCTTCGGCCGTAAAATGACCGTCTTAACGAGCGCCGTCAGGATCACGTGGAAAAACGTGTACTTGAACGGAATGCCCTCATAGTTTTTCGTCGCAATGTAGTCCTTGATGGGCTCTAAATTCACGCGCTCTGCGATATACGCCTCGTTGTCCGCGCGGTTGGGATAGATGATGCCCATGATAAAGTGCAGCGAATCCACATCCCGCAGCAGTGTTGCGTCGCGCCGGTCGCCCCAGCGTCTTTTCTGTTCTGCCATAAAACCTTCTTCCTTTTCTTTCGGTTTTGCTTCTTTTCCCCCACCCTTCCACAAGTGGGACCCCTCTTTAGGGAATAAACCGCTCAAAAATGGCGATCGCGCCCTCGCGCTCCGCCGTCTCCAAGTCTTCTTTCGACCGGATGGTCCAGTACACGCCCTGCGCGCCGTAGATCCTGCGGCACAGGCGCGGTGCCCATTGCTTCTTATCCTCGTATTTGTAGGCGACAAAATCCGGCTGCGCACTGATATTGCCCAGCAGGTTCGTCGTGGCAAACGCCATCGCGAGGCTCAGCTTGCCGCGATCCTTCAAAAAATTGCAGCTCAGCTGCCCGCGGATGACCTCGGGGCGGTTTTTCCGCAGCCACGCCACGCTGCGCGGGTCAAACGACTCCACGCAGTAATCAACGTGGAACTTGTCAAGCTCCGCCATCGTGCGCGCGGTCAGCTCGGCAAAGTTATCGCGGAAGGTCTTGATCTCAACGATGAGCGGAAGGCCCGTGCCTTCAAAGAGCGAGAGCACGTCGCAAAACTGCGGGATGACCGCCGCCGTTCCGTCCAGCGGATACTCCTTAAGCTCATCCGCGCTCAGATCCTCAAGGTAGCCCTCGCGCCCGGTCATGCGCTTGATGTCGCTGTCGTGGAAGACGGCGAGCGTCCCATCGCGCAGCAGGTGCACGTCAAGCTCCACGCCGAAACCGTGCGCAACGGCGCGCGAGAAGGCCTCCATCGAATTTTCCGGAATGCCCGCGGCCTTATCGTAGAGCCCCCGGTGCGCGTAGCGGAACTTCCGCAGCGCCGCCATGGACTCCGTCCCGCGGCGCGCGCACAGCAGGATCGCCCACGCAAGCGCCAGAATCAGGCAAATTCCGACAACAATAAGTAAAATTTTCACTTGATATCACTTCTTGTATTAGATTAGTCTGCGTCCATGTCCTCGAACGCGGCAAGACCGGCCTTGGCCTCCACCTTGCAGTCTCCGTGGCGCACGAAGCACATCGTCACAAAACTGCACGCCACGAAGAACGCCGCATACGGGAACAGCACGCTGTAGCTGATGTGCTTTAAGAGCGTGCCCGCCAGGATCGGCGTCACGACCTGCGCCGCCATCGAGAAAGTGTAGTAGTAGCCCGTGAACTTACCGATGTCGCTGCCCTTGCACATTTCAACGACCATCGGCAGGGAGTTGACGTTGATCGCCGCCCACGCAAGGCCGACGAGCGCAAACACGACAAACATGATGCCGTTGATGGTCTGATAGTGCGTCGTCAGGAAATACCCCGACGCGAAGCACGCCGCCAGCAGCACCACGCCGCCCTGAATGGTCTTCTTTCTGCCGATTTTCGACGCGAGCTGCCCCACCGGGATGTACGAGAGGATCGCGCCGCCCGTCGCGACGAGCAGGCAGGTCGACGCGCCGCCGAGGCCCTGCCCCATCACGCGCGCAACATAGGTCGTCCACCACGTCGTCACGCCGTTGTAGCCGATGTACCACAGCGCGATCGAGTTCAGCAGCATCACAAGGCTGCGCTTGACCTCCTTCGGCAGCTCCTCACGGCCGTCGGCCTCTTCCTCGGTGAGCTGCTGCTCGGGATGCTCGGCCTCGTATTCCTTCTCCGCCGCCGCGAGCTTCGGCTCGTTTGTCGTGAAGTACAGTACGATGACCGACGCCGCCATCAGCACCGACACGACGATAAACAGCGGCTGATAGTTCACGTGCGCAAGCCCCGCCGTCTTGCTGTTCGGATACAGCACCGCCGCCACGATCAGATACGCGATGCCGCCGACCGCGCCCATCAGGTTGATGATGGCGTTCGCGCGCGAGCGCAGGGGCTTGGGCGTCACGTCCGGCATCAGCGCCACCGCGGGCGAGCGGTACGTGCCCATCGCCACGAGCAGCAGCCCCAGCACCACGACGAAAAGCGCCAGCTTGCCCGTCTCCCCCGTCGCGGCGTAGCCGTTGTCGAAAACGGGCAGCAGGTTCATCAGGATCACCGCGGCCGCCGTGCCGCCGAGGATAAACGGCATCCGCCGCCCGATCTTGGTGCTCGTGCGGTCGCTCAGCGCGCCGAAGAACGGCAGCAGGAACAGCGCCAGCACATTGTCCGCCGCCATGATGGCGCCGGAAACGGTCTCGTTCAGGTGGAACGTGTTCGTCAAGATCAGCGGGATGATGTTGTCGTACATCTGCCAGAACGCGCAAACGGAGAGGAAGGCAAGGCCCACCAGCACCGTGCGCCTGTTGTCGAGCTTCATGAGGAGTCCTCCTTGCAAACGCTGTCGAATTTCTTCTCAATTATAGTAGATTAGCACAAATAGGTGAAAATAGCAAGCAAAAGCGCCCCTCAGTCTGACAGTTGCCCCGTTTCGTCCAACGAACGCTAATGATACAGCGTATCATTAGAAGACTGCCCCCGCAGAGACAGAGTCGGGACCGGGCGGTCTTCGTATTTCGATCTTGCGGCCGGAAAAGGACACAAATATGAAACGTACCCCCAACTACGACCTCCCGAACTGGGAAAAGGCAGACCCGATCAAGATGGATGACTTCAACGACCTCACCGCGAAGCTCGACGCGGCGCTGAAAGCGGGCGCGGATGCAAATACCGCCGCGGATGCGTCGATCGCGGCGGTGCTGGCGGACGTCGGCAGCGGCGGGCAGAACTGCCGCGCGGTCACGGGCAGCTACACCGGCACCGGCACATACGGCGAGGCCAACAAGCTCACCATCCAGACGCCGTTCAAGCCGCTGATGCTGTTCGTCACCAACCCGGACACGAGCGCCAACCAGCACATGGTCGTCTGGCTGCGCGGCATGGCGGCGGGCGACAACGGCTACAACGGCCGCACGGTGGTGCTGGAATGGGGCGAACGCGCCGTTTCGTGGTACTCCACGACCACTGGCGTCAACGGCCCGGCCTACCTGCACCTGAACGGCAGCGGCGTGACCTACCAATATGTGATCTTAGGCTACTGAGCGCAAACGGCATAAAAAACCCCCGAGGTCGTAAGACCTCGGGGGTAAAACTATTTGGGGGTAGTTTTTGACAGACTACTAATCAGAGATTACTTGTGAATGTAGCCAACCTCAACAGCGAAGCCATTGAGCTTAGCAGCACCATCGTAGGTGATAGCGGTCTTCTCGTTGATCACATACGGATAGGTGTTATTGGTGTTGTCGGTGCTCAGAGTAACGATGGCACGATAAGCACCCTCAAGGAAGTAAGGCTCGGTGTAATTCTCGTAACCAGTGCCATTCCACTTCTGCCACTGAACACTGACCTTCAGCGTATCGGCGGCAGCATTGCCATCACTGGAATTCCAAGTGAAAATAGAAGCAGTGGCGGAAGAAACGGGGCTGTAGATAGTAGGAGCAGAGATGTTTGCAACCGTAGCGCTTGCAACGTAGTACGGATATGCGCCGGGGACAGTAGAGGTAGCATCAACAACCCAAACCTTCTCCGCATTGTGGTTGCTCATGTCGAAGGTGACATAGACGATCTTGCCGGTCATATCAGCACTGAGTGCGCCAACAACGACGGTAGAAGCAGTGACGTTGAAGCGGATATCCTGAGTGCCGTTGATGGTGGTTTCAAGGACACCGTTCAGATACTTGGTGGTGCCGGAAGCCTTGACAGCAGCGATGGTGGGCTTCTTAGCATCGCACACCTGATGGTTGGTGGTGATCTCCTTCATGTCAGAGACAGCCGCAACATAACCGTCAGTATAGGTCAGGTAATACAGCTTATTGACATTGGCAGCATTGGTGAGAACATCCTTAACAGCCGCAGTCTGGGTCTTGACAGTGACAAGGCCTTCGAGGGTGTTGAGGTTGACTTCCCAATACTGGACGCCGTTAGCAGCGGTCTTCAGGTTGGCCGTGTAGCTGTCGTTGGTGATCAGGACATAGTCGCTGGCCTGAGCGGAGTCAGGCGTACCAACAACATAGACATACTTGGCAACACCAGTCGTAGCGTCGAGAACATAATCGACAACAACGGAGCTCTTGGTGAAGGACGGAATCTCGTTGAGACCCTTATAGGTCTCGAAGGAGTACACATGAGTGGTAGCATTCTCAGTGCCAACGAGGAACAGCGTCTCGGTATCGACCTTAACGTTGCCGATCCAGGCATACTTGTTGGTAATCGTGCTGGTCACGGTGGTGTGAGCCGGGTTGGTAGCAGCGCCGTCGTTCACCAGAACGAAAGCAACAGAGCCATCAGCGAGGGTCTGCATGCGGAACAGGTGGCCATCGATGATGTCCTTCGCCTTCACGTTATTACCAGTCAGGTTATCCATAGTGGCGTTGACCGCGGCGTTGGAAGCGACCGGCAGAGTGTAGACGTCCCCAGTCTTGGTGAACTGCATCGCATCGCCGTAGTAACCGACACTAGCGTTGTTGGTATAACCGTAGCCATAAACGGGCGTATAAGCGCGGGTCTTGCCGGTCGTAGCATCAACATCAAGGACGTCGATGGAGGAAACGGTGACAACGTTGGTGGACTTATCCATGTAAGTCACTTCGGCCATGGTCTTACCGTAGCCGGTTGCAGGATCACCAGCGAACCACATCTTGGTGATAACACCATAGTTGTAGGCGGTAGCGATCTCGAAGGAGCCAATCAGGTTGCCATAGGAATCGAAGTACCAAGTGTAGTTGCCGATGTTAGTCGTAGCATCGTTGTGGTTGAACTCAGCAGCATCATCATAGACAGTGCCGTTGACGGTGTGCTTGGCAGCGTTGTACCAAATAACGGTCTGAGCGCCTTCGAGAGAATCGGCCTTGCCGACGATCTCAGCGTAGTTAGCAACGTTAGCGGCAACATTGTAGACGCTGCTCTTAGCAACAAGACCACCCTCAGTGCTGGAGGTGCCAGTCTTGGCAGTATAGGCGTTGAGCAGGATGAAATCGCCGACAGCATAGGTGAAGGCGGCATCCTCATCAGTCAGAACGACCGTGCTGGCAGTATTGCCATTGTCATAAACGTCCAGCTTGAGCATATACGGGGTGGTCATGTGGGAGTTCTTGTCGAACTTCGCCTCGACATTCTCGGTAACCTTAGCAAGGAAGGTGTCGATCATGACGATACGGTCCTCATAGACCTCGGTCAGACGGCCCTGAGCGCCGAGCTTGGTAACAGTGTCGAGACGCTGAACAGTGATGGTGCTCTCGTTAGCGCCGTTGACGACCAGCTTGTAGTTCTTGTCAGCGGTCTGGCCTGCATCCTTAGCAACATCGCACTCGGTAACGGCGGTGGTGTAGGTGGCAATGGGCTTCTCGGTGATGGTAGCATAGGTGACCTTGGCAGAGCCGGTCTTGCCGTTGGTCCAGCTATAAGCGGGACGGCCCCACTTGTCATCGGTGTCCTTGACCTTGGTCAGGCTGAAGTTCTTGTAGCCGAGGGTGGCGTTGGTCTTACCGTTGAGGATGGCAGTCAGGTTGGTGTAACCGAGAGCCGGGGTGTAGGTG